>Ga0058702_10000011_pt1 | contig 282328 bp, 282 predicted proteins | sample AgamicOrSfe_FD_83781 | JGI IMG/M metagenome (GOLD analysis project Ga0058702, IMG submission 83781) | Agave microbial communities from Guanajuato, Mexico - Or.Sf.e | ecosystem: Host-associated > Plants > Phyllosphere > Phylloplane/Leaf | place: Guanajuato, Mexico | collected 2012-05-30
GCATCGCGCGATGCCTCGGACGAACAGACGCATGTGATGTGGGGTCGGCTGTACCTCCATGCGAACCACGTGATAGACTGAGATCGAGCGACCACAAGCATTCGTTTTGGCATCATAGCATCTGCTGGAATATCCCTTGATCGTGTCCCTAAATTGCAGACGAAGCTGACCTGTTCATTCGGTGAAGATAAATCAAGGAGCAGATTCCATAATGGCCCGTCAGTCCTCCCCGAGATCCATCCATCTCAGATCTGTCCTCAATGCCAACATCTGATAGACACATCTTTCCCTTCCTCCCTACCGGTGCCGATCGACGATGGAGGCTGCAAGCACATAACATCGTCCCTTCCCTATCCGATACCTTCCGTCGCCCTTCCCACAACCTCTGGCTCGCAGGTCAATCTTAGCACACTCTCGCCTCTGACAATCCTCTTCTGCTACCCGCGTACTGGTGCACCGGGCGAAACGATTCCGGACGCGTGGAATTCGATCCCTGGAGCACGAGGTTGCACGCCTCAAGCGTGTTCGTTCCGTGATCTATACTCGGACCTGGAGAGACTAGGCGTGGGTGCCATCTATGGTATCAGCACGCAGGACAGCGCCTATCAAGCCGAGGTCAAAGGACGGATCAATCTGCCGTACGAGTTGCTCAGTGACGAGAAGCTGAAGTTTCAGAAGGCGATGGAATTGCCTACAATCGAGTGGGAGGGCAAAACTTTGATCAAGCGATTGACCTTGGCGGTAGAACAGGGAAAGATAGTGAAGGTCTGGTACCCCGTCTTTCCTCCGGACAAGAGTGCTGCGGAGGTAGTGGAGTGGTTGGAGGAGAGGAACGGGAAAGCGAGAGACCTCGATCTGTTGATGTCTGCCTAGTGGTATGTTCGAAGGGAGTATGGCAACTGATCAGAAACGCTAAAGATTGAATCATGTATTTGCAAGCTCCATACCCCTGCCAAGAGTGACTATACAAGATATGCCCTTGCCCGCCAAGTACTCCTCATCCTGCCTCTATCCATCGTCTTCGAGTATGATCTCACTAGATAGGCACTAGACCTCCAATCGATCACATGACTCAAGCCGCGGCCTCACTCTTCCTCTTCTTGCGCTCTCTCTTCTCCTTCTTAGGCTCCTCCTCCACGTCAACCTTTGGAGCGACAACGGCCTCCTTCTTGGTCTTCTTCGCTTTTGGAACGTCAGCCTTTGGCTCACTTTTACGCTTCAAGGCGGGACTCGACGAGTCCTTCTCAGCGTCGGCAGTGGCGGCTGCCTTGAACTTCTTGCTGCTCTTGATTGGAGAGGAAGCGGGAGCGTCAGGTTCGGCCTTTGTCTTCTTACTCTTACTTTTGGGTGTCTTGGTCGATGATGGTTGAGGTACAGGAGTTTTCTCCTTGACGGGCGCAGGCGCCTCGTCGTCACTGTCATCGGACACGTCGCTGCTATCTTCCGCAGCTGCAGGGGTCTCAGCTGCGTCGGCGTCGACATCCATCGCATCAGCGCTAGCAAGATAATCCTTCATATCGTCTTGGAACTTGGCGTAGGCAGTCTGATAGCGGTCCTTGTAGACCTAAAGCAAATGTCAGTCACAATCGTTCCGAGGACGAAGCTGAGAAAGATGTTCAGGAACGTACCTGCTGCTCACCAGACGTGAGCTGGTGCCATCTCTTGGTTCCCTCTGCGGAGATGTCACCGCGCCTCTGGCCTTCACCAAGATCTTGCTGAATGATAGGGCGCATCTCCTCGAGGTAAAGAAGGTAGGCGGTCAATGGACGCTTTGGCGCATTTGGGTCTTTTGGTTTGACAGTACGCGGCTTTCTCTTCGGCTTTTCATCGACGTCTTCGTCCTTGATATTTTGACCAGCTTGCGCGACATGTCGGCTGATATTGCTAAGGATGTTGAGGGACTCGTGATTCAAAGCTTCGGTGCCTTCCAGGACGTTGTTGGAATGGGTAATGTATGCCTTGATTGCGCCCTCAATGGCGCCATTGAGTTGCATCCATGATGTAACAAGCTGGACGCGACGTTAGCCATTGTATGGTGATGCGCACTATACAAGTATTGCATTTTCTCGTCGATGAGTTCAAAAATGGTCGAGGACGCGCAGTGTGACGCGCCGTACGCGTGGTGCTGTCAACAAAAGTTGAAGCTTGACCAGCGCGAGCTCTGCGACTCGAATGCGCCGGATCGAAAGACGAACGACTTACCGCGTCCCGAGTCCTGATAAACTCGGCCTTGTTGATAGAGATCTGCTCCGGACTTTTCTCAATTGATTGAGCGACTTTAGCCTTCGGCGCCATGATGTTTGTTGATGATGGTGGTTGTCAAGAAGATGGTTAAAGTGTGGTGGACGGATGGTGAAGAAAAGTGGACGGAAGAGGGCGGTCGGGGGGTTGAAATGGGGGCAGGCTTCGTGAAAAGCTCAGGGCAGGGCAGGGCAGGCAGCAAAGCTCGGCGGGTGACTCAATCATTGCCCGTCCCTGTAGCTTTCAACGAAGCTCGTCAAAGAACCTGTTATCCTGGTCTCGCTTTCTGCCCGTAGTCCTCGAATTATGTAGCGTGCGACTTTATTGCGTTCACCCCTATAGCATTTAACGCATCACACAAGTCCGGATTGCTACATGTAATTTGAAAGAGACTGCCTCGATCATTGTATGTGTACGCTCGATAACCTACATGACATATATCTCTGTCAGTACAGTTATTGCTGACGGACTTTCAACGGACACCCATGACCTTTTGTCGGATGGACTCTGATTCAGAGAAAGCACGGTTGAAACAGCCAGGAAGGTTATCGCTACTGCTTTCACATTGTGATACAACCTCGATTAACTACATGTAACTCCTACTTTCACTAATGCTGATTTGCAATGGATACACGATGGAAAGTGATTGGGTGATGCGTTCAGGCAAATGATCGCTCTGCGCTTTTCTTGGATTGTTTTTCTATTTTGATACTGTTTTACATCGATTGTTCGTTCGTTCAATCATTCGAATTGCAGACGATCCGATGGTCTGCTCGTTCTTGGGACTTTATGGGCAATCGAGCCTGTCGCTAGTACCAACACAGTGGTGACTGCTCTTCGGCACGCCGTGTCGGCCAACATCGCTGTTTTTAAGCTAGACTTCTACTGCTTCTCGTTGACGGAAGGACCTCCCAAAGTGTTCTTGTTGTCAACACCCTCCTTGTCGATGACACGCTGGTCGGCGTGGTTAGGGTCACGCTTGTCGACGGTGTCGTAAGACTGAGCGCCGGATGCAACACCGGTGATACCAGATCCGCCCTTCTTGTTGCTATGGGAGCCGTCGTGATGGAGCTCCTGGCTGGTCTGGCCCTGACCTGGGTGGCCAAGACCAGTGTGAACATCCGCCGAGGTAGCACCTGGCATGGTTGCTTGTGCGGAGTTCTGCTGAGTCTCCTTGTCGGCCTGACCTGGGACTGGTGGTACCTCGCCAGCGTTGTTTGGCTTGAAGGTCTCCTCAGTTGGGGCGCTGCCTGCTGGGAGGGTTTGGGCGTGGAACTCTGGCGCGCGATCGGCCTCGGATGCCATGACACCTGGCTTGTGCTATTGCTACTATTAGTATACTGTGCGTGCATGTATTTTGATGCTAGACTTACACCAGAAGTGGTCATTGGCGCATCTCTCTCAATACCAGGCTGGAAGCCCTCACCGCCAGCCAAGCTGTGGGAGACGGCCTCGGTGTTTTGGTGGTGAGACATCGTGGTAGTTTGTTGTTTCGAAAAAGTGATTGCTGGGCGAATTGCAATTGGGAATGTTATGAATGTGTAAAAGAGTAGTGTAAAGGTTGAAAGAATCGAAATTGAAAGAGAGCTCCAAATACCATTTTGAACATGACCTCACAGCACACTTTCACCCGTGACATGATGCCATGTGAGGGGCAGGCACGCGAGCACAGAGTTCAGGAGCATCCCGCAAATACGTCACCAGTATGTAAAGGCAACCGATTGGCAGCTCTTCGAGTTTCTCACATATTCTCGCCGATCCAAGGCACGGCCCGATTGCTCGGTGAGGTGCTTTGTTTATCGTAGATGACTGGCCTGACGATCGAGGTGATTGATCCAAGTACGCCAGCAGCACCGTGGTGGTCAGAGTACTGTATGGCTGACCAGTCTAGAGAACCCCAAGCGATCGTAACACTTGAGCTACCCCGAGAATGCGCCTTGGCGACAACGCCTTGTCATGAATTGTAGTCAATTCAAGATCAAGAACCCGGTCATTACTACAGAAGACGATACTATGTAGCTCAAACATTGAATCAAGGTATCCGCGACTGGCGGGCTGAGACGAATACTCTGCTTGACGCTGGAATATTATTATTTCGTTGGGTATCATGATAGAACATCTCCTCCGCCGTCCTAGACCGCATGTCTTGTCGCTCTCGCCGATCTGTGGCCCATAGCACACGGTATGTGATGTCGTGTCTAACAGCTGTGACGACTGTTTCCGATCATTGCTGCCTGTCTTTTGCTTCTCGACCCACGGCAGTCACTCATCCTTTCCCGTCGGCGTGCCTCTCATACGTAAACTCCAACCGCACAGATCATGTAAACTGCGCCGAAGCTGTCCTTGTCAGCATCTAAAATGTGTATCAGATATACCCAACACGTACGCGCAAGCCAAGGACGCTGGGATTCCGACAGCAGGAAGATTCATGAGTGAAGGGTCTTAGAGCCGTTAGAGATCGTGTCGAAGTCGCATATGGAGAGCGCAACATACTCAGACTGAAGTAACCAGACATGATTAGTGCTGATTGAGGTTAGCAAGAGCCTAAAGCTCACACTGATCGAACGTACCAAAGGAAAGGAGCGAGAAGCCAAGTGCAAGCTGGCTGTTCTTGCCAATGGTCGGCTCATAAGGCGAGCCGGCGGCAGCATTCCAGACGTCTAGGAGCGGTGTAGCAGACATGATGGAGACAAAGATGAAGTACGGTCAATTCTCAGAGCTATACTGCACTCATCTCACCAAACACTGAACCGGTCGTTGACAGCTGGACGCTTCCCCATGTTTTGACGGATCATCTTCGGCATCTGGCGCGTTGCCGGTCCCCGAGATACTCCTCCGCGCTGACCTTCATGGCCCCGTGCTCTGTACCGCGATTACCTTCACATCTATTTGAGTGACTTACCAAGAGTCGCAATGTCGCCCGCGCCTCTCAAAGATAATGAGTGTGAGTATGCGGTCACGCGACACTATTTCAATTCACTGCGCTTCTGCGCTCACTTCGCCGCTTTCACCACGCACGACTCATTCTCGTATCTCAGCTGACATTCTCCCTTAGCAATGAAACGCAAAGCGGAGGACTCGCCCGACGATGACATCGAATCGAAAAGGATCAAGTCCTCAGCATCACCCATAACAGACCTCGCCGCGACAAAGGAAGCTCCGAGGATAGTACCCTTTCCAGAAAAGGTGCGGATAATCAGCATCCCGTCGGTCAACCTTTCAGCTGACATGGTATAGCCCGCGGTCATTGAGGAGCGCAATGGCGAGATCGAGTTTAGAGTCGTCAATAACGACAGCAGTCGGGATTCCTACATCATCCTGACCGGCCTCAAATGTATCTTTCAGAAACAGTTGCCCAAGATGCCCAAGGATTACATTGCGCGGCTGGTCTACGACCGAACACATTTGAGCATGGCGATCGTGAAGAAGCCTTTGGAGGTTGTCGGGTAAGAGGTCGCGCGTGTGAGGATCGGGAAAAGCACTTGCTGATTGGCAAATTAGAGGCATCACCTACAAGCCGTTCAAGGGCCGCCAGTTCGCGGAAATTGTCTTTTGCGCCATCTCATCGGACCAGCAAGTCAAAGGATACGGCGCTCACCTCATGTCGCATCTCAAGGACTACGTCAAAGCGACGTCGGACGTCATGCATTTTCTGACTTATGCTGACAACTATGCTATCGGCTATTTCAAGAAGCAAGGATTCACGAAGGAGATCACACTGGAGAGAAAGCGTTGGATGGGATACATCAAGGATTACGAGGGCGGAACAATCATGCAATGTTCCATGTTGCCAAAGATCAGGTATCTGGAGAGTGGGCGATTATTACTCAAACAGAAGGCCGCGGTTCACGCAAAGATTCGAGCGGTCAGTAAAAGTCACGAGGTCCATCCGCCACCACCACAATGGAAAAACGCAGTCAAAGGAGCGTCCTTACCAGCAATCGACCCGTTGTCTATCGCTGCTATCAAGGAAACTGGATGGTCCCCAGATATGGACGCACTCGCTCGTCAACCGAGACACAATCCTTCACACGCCATGCTTATGCATCTGCTATCGTCATTGCAGAACAGTACAAACGCATGGCCGTTCTTACAGCCCGTTAACAAAGACGAAGTACTGGATTACTATGACGTGATCAAGCAACCCATGGATCTGTCGACTATGGAAACGAAACTGGAGCAAGACCAATACGAGGGTCCAGAGGACTTCGTCAAAGACGCCATGCTTGTGTGCAACAACTGCAGGAGATACAACAGCGAAACAACCCCATACCATAAAGCAGCCTCGAAACTCGAAAAGGAGCTCTGGAAAAAGATCAAGGAGATTCCCGAATGGAGCTATATCGAGCCGGAAACATATGCTGACGTTGGCAAATGAGAATTGGCGGGGCAAGGGCGTTTGGAAAGTTGAGGCAGATATCATGATACCCATAAGCGTTTTCGTATTATTCATTCAGTTACTTTACCGTCAGCACCAGTGGCATATCTGTAGAACTGTACCTGACCTTCAAGCATGCCAAGAACAACATCTCAGATCTGATCGCGCATCTCGACGTGCCTTCCTCACACGTTCGGGGTAAATGCCTAACGCAGAGCCCCAAAACGTCATCATGAACATTACTATCAGGCACATAATCAAAGGCCGCTCAAGGAGTTCGAGCTCCGGACATTGTACATCAATCTCACTCTTCATGAAATCAACCTTTACATCGATCTTCCTAATCTTTCTATTGACGCTCATAACTATCACAACAGCTACTCAGCATCATCAACAACATCGACTTCACGCCAACAAAATGTCCGCCTCAAAGTCCTTCAACGTCTTCAAGAAGCCCCTCGCGATCCACAGCACAAACCCAATGACCGGTTTCCTGCGCAACGGCTACTGCGAGGTTCCACCAGCCGACAGCGGCAACCACTCCGTGGCTGCAGAGGTCAGCGAGGAGTTCCTCGACTTCTCGGCAAAGAGGGGCAATGATCTGCGTCAGGTTGGTCTGTCGGGCGGCTGCAAGTGGTGCCTCTGTGTCAGCAGGTGGAGAGAGGCTTTCGATGCCAGAGGACAGATGGGAGACAAGATTGTGCCAAAGTGAGTATTTGGGTCAGCGTTCGGGGCTTAGTGAATAGGGCTAATGTGCGCAGGATCTTTCTGAATGCGACGAACGAGCAGGCACTGAACAAGGTGTCCATGGATGAGTTGAAGCAGTTCGCTGTGGACAAGGAGACCTAGATGAGAGGATTCCACGAGCTACATATGGCCAGTGCCCGAACGCGGACTGCATGATCAAGAGAAGCATGTTCTTGCCGCTTCACATCCTGTGTACATCCAGCTGGGAATTATGTTCGCGGATACGAATATCATGATTCCGCCAGCCCCTTGTCGTTGTATTCGTGCTTCACCCCCTGTTGCCCTCCAAGCCAGCAACTGTAGAATCCTCGAACCCTAAGCTCTTCTCCTCCTAGTATGTGAGGAGTCACATCATGCGATCGTGTAGTCGCGTCGGCCACCTGGCTGTAGAGGGATTGTTTCAAGCCGCAAAAGCGCAAGGCGTTTCGGCTGACGCGAGGCGGCGCTGTTCCCGAGATCGCTGTCGCTTCCGGTGGCGCCTGTACTATAGTAAGGGTGTTCTTCTAGGTTGACACTGTATGTTGACCACTTCCTCATCGGCCTGTCTTCGCAGCGTACGGATCCTGCGTAACACTCTGGACCTTGCGGTATTCTTCCTCCAGCTTAGCCTGCATTTCGAAATCGGCTTGTCGTTCACGCTTTAAGCGCTGCTGCTCCATGTCGCGGATGACTCCTTGGTGCATTGCCTTAACAAACTGTTAGCCGGTGGACGCGATAGACAAAGACTAAAGTCGGTGATTAAGTACCGCTTTCTCTGCTTTTTGGGTGTAGTGCACGAATACAATGATACCCAAAGCGCCGACCGTTGTGCCCGCCAGCGTCATCTTTGCGCGTGTCGACATTGTGGTGTTGTCTTTGCGAAGAGAAATGTAGAATAATTATCTAGTTGGCGATGGAAAGTTGCCTGCATGAGATGATGCGGCTCGGGGACTGACGTTTGGCTTGGCGACACCTCGATGGGTTGACGATGAGCTTCAAGTGTGACTGCACCGCTACTGATACGACATTCATTTGACAATTGCGCTTAGCTCACATTCACAATGGTTCGCCTAGTGTTCGATTGATTCTTGGACGATTGACTGATTCTGTTCCAGGCTGCGCAAAACTCCGCCGGTATCCAAACGCTGCTCGACGTACGACTCCGACCTTTGATGATAGAGCGATTAAGGTTCTAACACACGTACAGGCAGAGCGCGAGGCACAGAAGATTGTTCAGCAAGGTGCGTTGAGATATACATATTGGATGCAATGGTGACTGACGATCGACAGCGAGAGAATGTACGCCGCAAACCTCAACGGATTGCCTTGGTGGACGACAGCATATACTGACAGCATAGACCGCACCAAGAGGGTCAAGGATGCCAGAAGCGAAGCCCAGAAGGAGATCGAAGACTACAGGAAGCAGAAAGAGGAAGAGTTCAAGAAATACGAGACAGAGGTTCGCATTTCACTTCGGTTCAATGGCTTGAAACTTGAGGTTAACACTATCGCAGCACAGCAGCGGAAACAAGCAAGCCGAACAAGATGCCGACAAGGAGTCCGACGAGAAGCTGAAGGAGATCAAAGGTATCGGCGGCAAGACTGGCGACAAGGTTGTGGACGACTTGCTCAAGGCTGTGGTCGATGTCAGGCCTGAAGTGCCGAACAGAGTCGAGCAGGCAGCATAGACAGTCCGTTTTGCAGGTTGAATGATGATACCTTTACCCGCATACTCGAAGATGTTTTGATATTGGAAGATGGACATCTAATACATGTCTATGTCACAGGCATATGAATGAGTGCGATGCAGGATCGCCTCGTCATATGGATGAAATTATGTACGCATCCAAACCTTGACCCTGACGGCGAAAGGCATTTTTGATAAGTTCGGCATACTCGGGTTCCTTGTACATCCAGCGATCTCAAAGCGTGAGCGACTTCCCACCTGCTCACAGAGTCTGCCACAGACTGCAGCGACTGAGCTCCTTGAGTTGGGTAAGGTATATACTCTGACAAAAGCTGTCTCAAGATGAACTGATTGCATCTCACGCCTAAGTGTGATGTCGTCGTCGTCGTCGTCGTCGTCGTCGTCGTCGTCGTCGGTCAGAAGATTTAACGGCATAGAAATCTCGATCTACCGTCTTGCCGCCTTGCCAGCTCGCACTCTTGAGTACTATGCGCAGAATGGTTGGAGTGTACGTCGAGTGTTGAAGATTCAAGGCATGCAATTGTTAGAGCATGCAGCGTCCGGCCGCGTTCTCGGGTACAGGGACGTGGCCTTGGCTTCATTATGGCAATCACAAAGTGGCAATGCTGCAAAGCGGTGGCAACGGTCATAGTGATGATTGCTTCACAAAATCTATATGTACTCCGAGGAGTGGTAGTTCCCTTCATCCCTGATTTCTTGTTCTCATTCTCCCGCAGTAATGCACTCGTGTGGACCTTGTTCCTTCTTTATGAACATTATTCTCGGGTTTCGTCCAAATCGCAAGCGTATTGCATGCGATCTTGTACCGACTACATTGATTGTTTCGGTCGGTACCTTTAGATGATTCGCATCGGCATCACTACTGACTGGCCTGGAGACGTGACGACGGGCTGCCAGCCATGCTCCGCGTTGCCTTGGATAGAGCAGGGATTGGGACCAGGAACGTGACCCCTCCTTACGCTTCTCTTCCAATTGCTCAACGACAACCCTTGGACCAACAATGCTTTCGACGAACATGTTTAAGACTGTGGATTGGCTGGCTCGTTCAGCGCGTGGCGCATGGCTCAAGACACGTCGACAATTTTTTGCATCGGTGAACGTTCAATCTTCTGGAAGGCGAAGCTGGAGATACGTATCGGCATTAGGCATGAAAGCTCTCAGTCTGGAGCTTATTGACCAATTGTCCATGTTATCGATATGATCCCGAAGCAACGGATTCAGGCCCAGACACCCAGTCTCCCCGTCTCTTTCCAATCCTGCTTCGATCGAGTGAGGCCAGTTGCAGTCGATCAAGCTGGGTAGCTCCTCAAGCCAGTCCGAGTTCTCTTGCATGGCTGTACTGCGCAGAACGGCATCACGAAACTGCGGGTGGTGCAGAAAATCGGTTGAGACGGTGTGCGGAATGAGAAGCTGGTCTGGAGTCGGTCGCAACCACGGAGGGATCGCCTGGTACGTTTCGGGGGTGGGAAAGATCATCCACCTCATTAAGTACCAGGCCATGTGAGCTACAACGACCTGCAACGTGCTGACTTTAAAGAAGGTGACTCCGAACCTAGCAGCCCACCTCGACAAGTCATCTGCGGCTGCGAACGCCTGCTGATCAAATAATCCTTCTAACGCCGGTGCTGGTCCCATGAAAGAGTCTGGAGGGGCCCCTTGACCAATTTCGAACCTTTTGGCGAACATGAAGCTCAAGATCGCGGTATTCGACGGGTGCTGATCGTACTTATGTTTCGGCAGGATAGCCCAGACAGGTATGGATCCATCGGATACTCCACTCGGCAGCGAAGCCGCTGATTCATAGGTCTTTAACATGGTAATATCCATGTGTTGTTCTGGAGCGAGAACGTCGATTGCTTCGGCCAGACTGCTATTCCTCCTATCATCGGGTCTTGGACGTCCTGCTCTGTGTTGATCATCAAGCTGCTTTGTATCCTGTCGATTTCCAACCGCCTGCCTTGGTTCCCTCCCATGATCTGGATAAACCAAGTCAGACCCGCGGTTGATACTTCCTGGCATGTATGACTTGGCGATATGCAAAGCAGGATCAATGACACCACCCATACCAGGCGCAAACTGGACGACCGAAGGATTCGACATCTGTAGGGAGCTGCTGGAAGCTCGCCGGCGGCCGTCTCCGTCGGTAAACCAGGTACTTGTCGAACTTGTGGACTGCAGGGCGTGTTTCATGTCACCGAAAGGCATAATCCATTGTTTCTGTGGTATCTCCAACGCTCGTGCTTGAGAAAGACTTCTATACGGTTGGTGAGGGAGATTGGTGGTTGATGCGGTGGGACTTTGTGTGGAGGTCTGAGAAGTAGGCGATGAAGGGCGCCAATCGCTGATGAGAGGTAAGTAAGGTAGACTGCTGCCTCCGTTCTTCAGACTTACTCTTGTCCGGCCAGGCCACTGCCGAAATTGAGACCCGGTTCTATGGACTTGACCCAAGAGGGAGTACGAGGCCGATCAGCGTCATCGACGACGCCGAGTATTTGGGAGATCTCATCGCCCAAGCGCAGACGGGCCAGAGTTTCAGTCGCTTCGTTATCATCCTCGGAACGCAATTTGGCAAAAACACGCTCGAGTCTGGAGTTTCTGGATGTGAGGAGGTTGTTTTTGTGCTTGAGATCCGCCAAGCGAGTCAGACCGTCTGCCGTCTCATAGCCACAGGTTCCTCCTCTCTGGAGACAAGCCAAGCATATTGGTCTAGCACCGTCGCACTGAAGAGGCCAGTGTCAGTCTCGAAGCTCAGTCGTCGGTGACAGAAGGTCATCCGAGGGGCACAGACTGACCTTGCTTTTGCGGCGCTGACATGCCTGGCAAGCTACTGCTGTTACTCTTCTGGCCAATGCCTTGTCCAGATGCTGGCGTCGTTGTTGTGCGGTGAGTGGGGTCGAAGCATCTTCGTCAGGAGAGGGGACACTGGCGATATTGGTTCGTGACGGGGACATGGCTTTCAATACCTTATGCAGCCAAATGGAGTCAAGCGGCCGTGAGAACAGCCGGCGAGAGATGGCTGTGTGCAATCATGGCACGGCGGTGGTTCGTGTCAGGTACTAAACGCGAACACGATTGCGGACCGGCTGTGTTATAAAGAATGTGCACAGTGGCGCAAACGCACACGGTGGTCGTGGTTGAAGGCAGGTAGCGAGATGAGATAGGTGGGTTCAAAGAAGTATGAAGGAGAGGGCTTGACACTTCGGTGTGGAGTCGGGCTAACCACGCCTTCTAGGTAGTCAGGCGTCTGCCCTAGTAAAGATGAGAACCAAGCAGTGTATACACCAGCAACTGATGTGATGAGACCAGGTAAGTACAGTCGATAGCAAAGAGCTGGTATTGATTTTGCAGGAAAGCAGAGGCGAATTCAGCAACTTTTACATGCCTCAGCCTTGTGCATGAATAGATGTTTTATGGGTAATCCTGAGCAGCTACAATAGTACCCCTCTACGGCGGACTCGCGTCCGAACCAATCAGTACGAAGCAATCGAAAGCCGACGCCGGAGGCGGGCATCCACGCCGACTGCCGGCCAAAAGCCTTGGCCTCGACGCTCTGGACGCCGTGGACGCTGCGCAGGCCCATGACGGGCAGATCTACACTACTGTGCCCCAATGGCTTGTCTCACGTTCCTGTGTTCTTGTAGTGGCGGGCATCCTCAGATTGACCTTTTAGAGGTGTTCCGACGGCAGGAGATGAGTTTGTCCCGTGGAGCTGCTTGCTCTGACGCTTCTCGTTTCTTGCTCGAGCACCGAGATGAGGCTGAACGGCGCTGAAGCAGTCCACCCTGTTCACCTGCACTGCGACCGAGCAACGGTTCGGTAACGTCGGTCTTGCGTCGGGACTGTAGCAGTAATCTCCAGCGAAGGCAGCCGGGCCATCGTGTTCTGTCAATGAGAGGCCAGTCTTGAACGAGCTGTACGAAGGAGAAGAGGGTGGCAAGCATGCAAACTACCTTAGCTGTACGGGGGTCAATATACGATCGAGTTCGCCGACTGTTCCATTTGATCTCTGAGTTTTCGCGTGCATTATGTCGTGGGGTCCAGGCCGGACAATCTGAACCGGTTGCGCAACGCAGCGCATCACCGATCCAAGCAAGTACAGTGCCGGGATAGCAAAGCGAAAATTGAGTTCATCTCACTCCCTCTTGGAGATTGCTGCCCGTTTTCAGGATGCACCTAGTTCGTTCGCATGCGGGTAGGTGCATGTGCCCGTTACATGGACGCTGTTCCATCTGTACAATGCACGGGGATCCAGCACTCGGAGTGCACTCCGCAGCTTCCCTTTCCAGCTTGGCTGGCTGCCGACTGCCATATTAGGCCGTGCATTGAATCCATCATTGCTTCCGCTTCCAGCATCCAACCCAATCTTCTATCCACTGTGACGTTTGACTGCATTCAAAAGATCTTCGAAGGTAGCCCGCCTAACTTGTGACGCATCACACAACCGAGGGACGTGGCGCACTTATCTTTCCGCGTTAAGGACAAACGGTGGCAATGACACAGACCAGATCACAGACAGGCCAACGGAGAGGCCGAGAACGAGTGGATACACACGGAGTGGACCCCGAGAATGCTTCATCGGCCAAAGATGTAGCAGTTCCACCATTCCAAGAATTAATACAACGCTTTAGTTACAATGGTCATGCAGGTTCATCGTCAAACGCCCATGGTGGCGCCACTTCTCCCTCCCGTAGCACACTCAGCAGAGGTGTCAAGCGATCTTCGACCGAATACACCGAGAACGCGCCCTCGCCCTCGATCCCTACTGCAGCCAAATCACCCGCGAAACGAAAACGCGAGTCCAGCAAATATGCTCCTCCGTCCAAATATGCACACTTGGCGCCACTGGTCGATATCCTGGAATCGAACCTCATTTGTGTTTTCGTCGGAACGAACCCTGGTGTCAGAACAGCCACTGCAGGGCATGCTTATGCTCATCCCTCCAATCTCTTCTGGAAGCTCCTTCACTCGTCAGGCTGTACAGATCGCCGATGCAGACCAGAAGAAGATGTAGATCTGCCGAGGTTGTATTCTATAGGAAATACCAACATCGTCGAAAGACCTACCAAGGACGCAGGTGAGCTGTCAAAGGCAGAAATGGCCGAGGGCACACCAATCTTAGAGGCCAAGATACGAAGGTACAAACCCGAGGCAGTGTGCATTGTTGGAAAGGGTATTTGGGAGGCGATCTGGCGATATAGACACGGGACAAACCCGTCGAAAGACGAGTTTCACTGGGGCTGGCAAGATGAGGTCGAGAACATGGGCAAGGCAGACTCGGAAGATGACGATGCTGACGAGAACTGGAATGGTGCAAAGGTCTATGTCACTTCAAGTACGAGTGGTCTTTCCGCCAGTCTGCGGCCTCCAGAGAAGGAGGCGATATGGAAGCCCTTCGGTGAATGGGTGAAGGCAAGGAGGGAGGAACGACAGTCGGATCATTGAACAAAACCTCCAGACTTCACTCGCGAGCTCAGGATTCATCACTCCGTTCTCGATATCCACATGTGTGAATGCTATCAAATGTGGTTGGAAAAAAACATCCACATATCAACACATGTTTGTTGCAACTGAACTCTCCGCCGGTCTGCACCAGACAAGCTTGTTTCGCGGGCCGTAGCTTCCAATCCTTGCCAAATTCTGGGGGTGTTGCGTCATTTGGATTGTCCCGACCACCGAGCGGGACGCATGTGCACTTGGTAAAAGTCTCCGATCGACCATTGATGATGTTTCAAGGAATGGCTAGTCGTGTACGAGGACGAGGCATTGACAAGGCTGAGCAACGTGCATCAGCTTCCACCAATCTGAGCACCATACAATCTGACAATGGAGTGACCATTTAGAACATGAGCTGACAACTCTCGACGTCAGTCCCTCCGAACCGTATTCAGCGCGTCTTACAAATCAAGCTGCGGCTGTCATCCACCACGTGAAACGTCACAACTCGTGTGCAACGGACTTTCAGACAACGTACTCTCATGCGATACATACCTGTGACGGCTTGCTAACAGAACAATGGCCCTTCTCAACTCGTAGCGAGCGAGAAACTGCAACAGCGCACCCCAGCGAATGTCCAACAACTAGCAAGATTCGCTTCACACGGCCTTCTTCGAGGACCCTTTACCAGACATGAGCTATGAGTGCTCGGACAGAAAGAGAAGGACATGTAATGCCACAGAAACCATTGACAGGCACGAGTCGGCCCCGCGCATTGAGCCAGATCAAACTCAATGACATTTTAGATTCGGACTTGAACACCTCGTCCGAGGATGAATTACGATTGAGCCCCCAGATTCACGCCGATGATGCTCATTCTGTTGTCGGTTTCAGTATCGGTCCTCAACAGGCTCACTTGACCTCTCCGAAAACACCAAGGGTGGAAAAGGTCGCAGCCATCGAAGAGGCTGGGGGATTTTTCGAACCAGGTGTCAGCGACCTGGTCGATCACACTCAAGAGGAAGCAGATGCTGCACAAGGTGCAACGCCCGACTCCCAATCAGCCCCTACGCGTGGTAGGACGGAAAAGCAACAAGACCCGACGATTGTACTATCACGTCCCCAACACCATCGATTACCCTCTCCATGGCGGGCTGTACCGAAGAACTTCCAGGAAGATCGAGTTGACAAGCAATGGCATCTGCTCCCGGAAGGATTCAGAAGGAGAAGGAGGGCTTCTTCTGGATACAATCAAAATTTTTCTTCGCTTGATCAATTTCAGAGAGCATTCATGTCCAACTTTTCGGGGTTCCAACGACAATTCTCTCCCTTTACTAGCAGAAGAAGCATAGCAAGTCCTACAAGGACGAATCCCGTCCTTCGCGCCGAGAGGTCTAGCTCTCTGTTAGGCCCGGGAGCGCTCGATGGCTCCTGTCAGACAAAACTCCGTACGACAAGAAGCAGGTCGGATGCACAGACTCGAGATAGCAGCGATCCTTTACTCGACAAGGAGCAGTCACAAACATCGCAAGGAGCGCGGAGCCACGAAGATAGTTTGCAGGATCAAAGAGTTCCCCAACCATCTCTACAACGAGCCGAGAGCCACGAAGATAGCTTGCCCGATCTCAGAGCACCTCCGAGTCAAGTCCGCGCTCCTGCTCTGAGGAGGTCTATGTCGGATCAGTCGCTCCATCTACACAGAAGTCTCTCCCGTGTCTCTTCGCTAGGCGATGACACCCGCTTTGAAACGGTGCAAGAGCAAGTCAATAACAGGATGAAGGCGATCAAAGACAGTTGGCAGGATTCTAGTATTCGATTGCCTTCTTTCCCAGCTTTTTCTGGCATCAACTTTGACTCCTTTAAACCAGATTTTACGTTCTCTGGAAGAAACAACCAGCCAAGCATTGACAGAAGACCTTCGAACTCGTATCGCAATGGCAGTGGTGTGGGTGTCCTGTCACCGACACTGCAGGACACTCAACAAGACGCAAGAGCCATTGGGAAGTCAGTCACCGGAGGGCCGACTAAGAAGAGCGCCCTCACACATCCACACTTTTCAAAAACTTGTGCTGAGTTGGAAGGTGATCTCGTCATACTGGGTGGCTACCGAGGCTCCATCTTGAGGTCTGCCGAGCCTCCCCATCACCAGCTCTGGGTACCAATAAAAGTTGGGCTGAATATTCGCAAGGTGGATCTCGAGCTCGGACTGAATCTGGAAGATGACGAGAATTCAGAGTCCAAAATCATTCCTGGAGGTATCCTCGCCAACATTGGACCTGTTGACATTTCCAGAAGACTGTTCAGACGTCTACGTGCGACTGACAATGCCAAATCTGGTCGCTTGAGAGTGCACGACTATGGTTATGATTGGAGGCTGGATCCTCTCGTTCTTAGTCGGAAACAGAACGAGTTTATTGAAAAGCTCCCATGCAATCAACCAGGGACGCCGAAGCACAAACGTGGCGCTACAGTGATTGCTCATTCTCTAGGTGGTCTAATCACAATGCACGCCGTAAATCAGCGGCCAGACCTGTATGCTGGTGTGGTGTATGCGGGTTGTCCGTTCACGTCCTGCGTCAACATTCTCGGACCTCTGCGAAATGGAGATGACGTACTTTTAAGCAGCCGCGTCTTGACTGCTCAGGTGAACTTCACTGTCCGCACTAGTTACGCACTCTTACCGTTGAGTGGACGATGCTTCTTCAATAGAGAGACCAAAGAGGAATACCCAGTCGACTTCTTCGATATCAATACATGGATCGAGAACCGTCTGTCGCCGTGCATAGCGCGACCGCTTCCACCTCTGACCCAACCCCCTAGCACCGGAATCTTGAGTACTCTATCCAACGCCATCCCCGATTTTCCAGGTAGAAGAGCAAGCGTATCCTTTTTCGAATCCGCCAAAAACACAATATCGCATCCTAAAGAGCGGACGATAGGCGGCATAGCTAAACCCGATACAATGAATGCCCAAGGCCCGGAGTCCGAACAGTCCGTCTCTTCCGGCAACATCTCTCATCAATCAGCTACGGCGCGCACCTCCCTTGAGCCGTCCGGCATGGACCACGGCTCGGCCTCGCCTTCCGTCGCAACAGCCGTGACTCTACCCCGAGACAAAGCAATCGCTTACCTCGACCGCACACTCAAACGTGTCAAGCAATTCAAGCTCGACCAAGCCTTCCGACCCGAGCACAAGGAAATAAATATCTATCCACCTGCCGCAGTGATATATGGTAAATCTACACCTACCGTCTATGGCGCTCGGGTCAGGGACCGCGAAGCTATAAAGCATGCCGATGCGTACGACGATCTGGCGTTCGCTAGCGGAGATGGTGTCGTCCTTGCGAGAGCGGCAATGCTACCCGAAGGATATCAGGCTGCTAGAGGTGGTGTGATTAGTTCCGAACGGGGACATGTTACACTCTTGGGAGATCTTGAGGCGATCGGACGGGCTGTCAATGCCATACATGCTGCGAGGCAGAAAGGAGTTGGGCTCGGGCTTGAGTAAGATTGTCTTGGTGCTTGGACTTGAGCGTTAGATAGCGGTGCCTTTTAGTAATTTAATAGAATTATACACACGATGTACGATATCACACGATGGAAGGCAATGTCAATTTGTCATCCTCGCCGCTATGTCGTCTTCATATTCCCTTAGCTCTCCTGATACGTCTTGAACATGCCCGCATACTCGAAGAAACTCGCCTTGTAGTATCTAGGCAGAGCGGGGTCGGTGAAGTTGATCTACTGCAACCAAACTTCACTGCATACCCACTGGTCCACTCCAGATTATCGACCAGACTCCAGGCAAGACAACCTCTGACATCGACGCCCTCGGAGATCGCAATCAAGATACCCTCCATGTGGTCGTGGAAGTAGCTCGACGGGATAGGTGGAGAGATGAGCATGTCAAGCATGGCGGACTTCTTGCTACAGGGTTGAAACGATCTCGTGCACCGATCTGGCTGGCGAGCAGACGATCGAAGGGTTGACTGCAATGGGTAGGCAGCAGTCTCAGATTCACCAAACGAATGATTCGATGAGCCACTGGAGTGTACGAGTATGTAGGTGGTTAATGTAGGATATCGTGCAAGAGGACGAGGTGAGGTGAGGTGAATTGATCTTGATGGTCAATGCGTTGTGCCTGACAACGTGCCATGTTTACCTGTAAATGCACTCGAAATTCTAACCCGCATTTTGGCGTCAAACCACCAACAATTGCTACCACGCGCCAGAGGATATCGCGACCTGACAACTACGTCTCGCAGCATACTTACTCATCCTATATGGCGACAGAGATCATGACGTCTCCGAATCTGTTGCAGTCACCCTACCGTCTGCCTCCGATACCCAAGTCGGCGTCAGGGAACGACTTGGTCAGTGGCATAGTCGACAAGTTCAACTCGCTCACAGTCGTCGACAAGGACGAGCAGAGGGACTTCTACGAAAAGCAAGTCCTCAAACTGAGATCAGCGCTGGATCGAGCAGAAGTAGCGCGTGAGGAAGCAGAAACACAAGCAAAGAAGCTAAGAGACAAGTTATTGGACCTGCAAGATGAACGACAGAAAGAGAAGTCAGCGCTTAAGGAGCGTGCGTCAGAGTTCGAGGTAAGCTAGCGTATGAACTTGATCGAATATCTCAATGTTGACAACCTGTTTCAGAAAAAGTACGAGAAAGCCAAAGACCGCTTTAAGATGCAGCGCGCCAAACACGCCGACGAGACGCACAAGGCTTCAAAAGATCATATGGAGAACGACAAGCGGCTCTGGCGGACTGTAGCTCTGGCACAAGAAGAAACCGAATGGGAGCGACAGCTCAGGACAGAAGCACAAGAGCTGCTCGACTTTGTGGAAGTGGAGAGATATTTCGAGGCCGTAGCGCAGAAGCGGTCATTACAGGCCAGAGAGAATGGACTTAAGAGGTTCTCACCTGGTCCCGAACAAGACATTACGAGCATCTCTTTCCAGACCGCGCAAGAGGAAGACACTCCTATCGAAATGGAAGCCGAGATTGAAACTAGCGAGCAGACAACTGCGGAGGCAGAAGCCGACGTCGACATGCACGAGTCCGAAACAGCTGCGCAGAACGAAACCAGAAACGGTCAACAAACCGACGACTTTGCGGTGGAGGAATGCGACATGATCTCCGTCCAAGCTGTTCAGACGCCGAAACGACAGATACTCAAAATTCCCGTACACTTCAACGACGGTGACAGCCAGGCCGAGGGCGAGGACAAGGAGAACCAGACACCGGCACCAACGATGCAGGATGTACTCAAGACGCCCATGACCATGGACAGAGCGGCGGCTTTGGCGGCGATAGAATACCGACGAGGACGGGCGAAGAGCTTTTTGGCGGCCAAGACGCCGCAGAAGTTGGATATGGTTGATCGTAGGGATGTCAGTGCTCCTCCGCTGATCACCATGAGCGTCGGAAGAAAGAAGTGAGAGGTCGTGATTGAATTGGGTACTTAGTTGATCGTTTAGCGAGGCGTCCGTTGGATACTCTTCTTCTCTATCAGCATTGCATGACAACAGGCGTTTGTACATAGTCAATCAACACCCAGGCTCATACTGATTTGAAACTCGTGTTGACCATTTTTTGCAAGTGCTAACTGCCTGCGTAGACCTTTAGGTCATGCGCACATGAAACGCCTCTGCAAGCCATAATGCATAGTAGAGCACAGCACCATTCCCAACGCAAAATGTAGCTGCATCTACGCCTGCCCTTTCTTGATCGTTCCATGCACACCGTCTGACATCCGCCACACAATCCGGAAATTGTTCCCCAATATCCCCCAACAGTATAAAATGCATCTATCGGTTGGACTTGGCGACACGCTCCAACTCGTCCTTCTTCTTGATGGCGTACGAGTTGCTGGATCCCTTGGCGGCGTTGATCAACTCCTCAGCGAGGCACTCGGCGACGGACTTGATGTTCCTGAAGGCGGCCTCACGGGCACCGATGGTGATGAGAGCGATGGCCTGGTTGACGCGGCGGAGAGGGGAGACATCGACGGCCTGGCGACGGACGGTACCGGCGGAACCAATACGGGTGGAGTCTTCACGTGGACCGCAGTTGACGATGGCGTCAACGGCGACCTGGAGAGGGTTCTGGTCGGTCATGATGTGGACCTAAACGGCCTTGTTAGTATCCTGTCGTATCCTGTAGTTATTTGCTGTCGACGTACGATCTCGAAGGAGTGGGCGACAATGCGGACAGCCATGAGCTTCTTTCCGTTGTTGCGACCGTTCATCATGAGCGAGTTGGTGAGGCGCTCAATGATTGGGCACTGGGCCTTCCTGAAGCGCTTGACGGCGTAGCGACCGGCAGAGTGTGAGAGGTAGACTGGTTGACGGATCTGAATGTAGTCGCTGTGTCGCATATATGTTAGCCCACATTCTGCAAAGATATCCAATCCCTCGAGTCTCTCCGTATATCCAATATCTTCCCATGGCTCTTTCTGCAAACAACACTCAAGGAAACAGGTGGTCGTACGTCAAAGAGATATCCCTGATCTCGACATCCTCGTAGCTCCACTTGTTGAACAGCTTGATGCTGCCAATCTCTGATGCGACATCCTTTGGAAGGATGGTGCTAATTTGCTGGCTCTCGACCTCGACTTCTCCGGCGTCAGACATGATGGCGGTATTTGGCGACGAAAATGGGTGAGTTGGGTGGGCGTAAAGAAATTGTCGTGAGTTGCAATGGTCGCTGCCTCTCGATTCGTTAGACGTCCGCGAAGTTTTGAAATGTGTGGGTGTCTCGACAGCCGTAGATTCTCCGAAGAGCCGCATCGGGCCTCTTTTTGAACTGTCTTGGCATCAGCAATAGCGAACAGGAAAGCTAATGTAGCATACAACATCATGACCATTCGCACGCTCAGCTTGGTCTTGTAGCTTGTTGTCTGACAGCTGATCTGAGATGCCCTCACTCGCTGGCACGTCGCGCCACACAGCTGCAGAGCGATCCATATCTAGTACACCGAGCGAGTCACGCCTCAATGCGCAAAGGAACCGTTACTGGCATACTGTATGAGGAAAAGACTTCGACTATGCCCAGACACAACTTCAGGTGTACTAGGCACTCAGTTCGCAACGCGTTGTAAGTGGTTGCTGCGTACTGTGCCATTCTCATTCGTCAAGAACGATGAGCAAGGTAATCATCACCACCGCAATGCAGTTTCCCGTTGTCGAGAACTACTCTTTCAGGTTCTTACCTTAGTTTGTGTTTTCAAAATATACCTTTCGCTCTTTTCGCGTCCACTTCTTTGTGAACACGACCGGCTGAGGTCTGTACATCGGACACGATGCAAGCACCTCCGGAAAGCATGCGGCCCGCCAGAAAACAGTTTCGAGTAGACGATCTTTTCTCCGACGCATCTGAACCAGCAGACGACCTGCCCACAATCGACCGCAACGTTCTGCGAGACAAGGCCAAATGGATCAGAGATGATCTTGATCTCGAGGTCGCCAGGGAAGGTCCGAGCTTCTTGACGGCGGATCGTGTAGTGGTTATATTCAGATTCCTCAGCCTTTTGAGACAGTCTCGAGTTCCTGTCGAAGATATCCGGTAGTCTCGGATTCATCATGCTGTCACTTGTATAGCCTCACGGGCCACAAGATGGCCAGGAACACTGATTGAAGAAGCTGTTAAGCTGCTGGAAAGCTGGACGATTCGATACGGTCCCATCGAAGAGATCGGAGTCACATTATACGAAGAAGGCGGCAGACTGAATGGCATCAGTACTGCCGAGGATCTCTCTCAAGAAATACTTGCAATCAGATGGCTACGAGCACCTGACTCGAGGACTCGGACTGGTCATACATTTCGACATGGTGACATGGGCTTCAAGCCTGGCGAGTGAGTTTGGATGCTCCAACCGAGCGCTCAGGCTGATATGATCAAGTTGGTGGATTAACTCAATGTTTGCTTACCATGCTGGAATTCTCGATAACGGAGATCCATCCGGGCGAGTGATCCACGACAAGCTTGCAGCCTATGCGGTACTCCTGAACGGCAGCGATGAGATTGACAGTTCGGATCCTCATCGCTTCATTTACCATGCAAGGTCTGCAGATGTTGGCCGTTACAGGCTGACTGCAGCCACTCCCAAGACTCGAGAGCCCGTCCGAGTGCTCAGATGTCACACTCTGAGAAGCTTCTGGGCACCTCGTGCTGGAATCAGATATGACGGACTGTAAGTTGAGTGACCGCCGGGTTTGTGGCTCTTGATTGATTTGCAGCAGGTACCGAGTGGTCGGATGGCAAATCAAGTACAACGCCGTCAAGAAGTGCTGTTCCTACAACATTGAATTCCAAAGGCTAGAGAGCGAGCCCCCCATGGGAGACGTACTCAAACGGCCAGTTTCAGACGAGCTGGACGATTACAAAGAGTACAAACGGCTACGACAGATAGCGCGCGCTTCGAAGAACCAGCTTTCCAGAGCCAGACCACTTGGGGCGGTCACTGAGGTTGTCCCATCAATCTCACCAAATGATTTTGGTCCACATTCAGGCGAAAACATTGACTATTTCAATCTTCCCATGCAGCCGACCAGGCAGGCAGAAACACCCTTCGTCAAAGCTTTGCGAGCCTCGATACAGGGGCCTACCTCGCCATCGCGACTCATGAATACAGCTCGGGAACCGTCCTTGACATACCACGGATGGTAAAAGGCATGGCGCGACTCTGCGAAGGCAAGCTGTGAGAAGGATTCGTAGAATGCGAGTGCAGATGCGAAGTTCGCACGTATTCTACTGCTCTAGAGTACCGTAGCAATTCATACTAACGTATGCTACTTCATTCGCTCTTGTAGACGATTGACCATTGACTAGTCCGGTCGACGTGAGCCGAGGTCTCCAGTGAGATACGAGGTCTCGTGTGCGCCGCGGCCGGTTGCAACTTGACTATCTTAAAAAATCATGGTACAAAGCATTGCAAAGCGCCCAGCAAGCTCAGGCACAGTGCTTCGTGTGGTAAACGAACTTCGGTAAGTTTTCGGTCGGCAACCGTTGACCATACAGCATCAAAAGTGCCAATTCATGACACTTGTGACGTCAAATGCTGCGAACTCGCGTTCCCATCGGAAAATAGCACAATGCCATGTCAAACGACTGGAGTTGACAGATGATGATCCCGGGCTCTGCTCGGTTCATCAGACTCATCAAAGAAAAGAGAGACATGTTCATGCACCTCGCTTAGAACTCGGACGTTCCTTGGACTCAAAACACATTGCCCCGCTGCCGAAAACGAGGTGTTGATATCACGTTCAAGCTGACGCGAGTAATGCACCGGCTTTTTGAGCATTGCAATCTATTCGAGAGATCATCGATCTCGATGACAATGGCATTTGCTCGCGAGACACCCGCCAGTCATGGCTGGTCAACTTACCACCTAGTACCACTGGAAGTGTCTTTTAGCTCCTTGCCGGCACATGGTTGCGGCTCAAAAACTTGAGTCGCTCCGAGTCCGCCAATTGCCGCCACATCATGTACGGTCACTTCATTTGGACAAGAGCTAATTGCTACAGTATGGTAAGGTATCCACATGTTTGCATGGAAAGCTTTCCCCACTAATACTGTAGCTCGTTCAAACAGTCGAGCATTCATCTTGTCAGGCGAACCAATGGTTCAATTCGAATTATTCGCCACACGTCATAGTGAAAGCTCCCCCAGCTCACTGAGGCAGGAACGAAACACCTACTTAAGCTTTGATATCCCACGCTTTTGCTATTGCTTTTGCTCTCACGCATCTCACCAAACCCCTCCTCGAACAAAAACACATTTGTCCGAGATCTCTCAACATGTCCTCCACTATTGCTTCAGGACTCGAAAAGGTCAAGGAGACCGTCCAGGCCCAGGGCCAGGATGCCAAGGCAGCCGACATGGCAAGGGACACCAAGGTAGCCGACGACAAGTCCAGGTTCACCACCGACTTTGGCTGCCCTGTCTCCAACACCGACAACTGGTTGACCGTGTCCACTGATGACAAAGTCGGGTACGTTGCACTTTTCTAGCTATAACAATGCGCAAGCACTGACTTTGCATAGCCCATCCCTCCTCGAAGACACCCACGGCAGAGAGAAGATTCACCGCTTCGACCACGAGCGTATCCCAGAAAGAGTTGTTCACGCCCGTGGTGCCGCCGCGTTCGGTACCTTTACGCTGAAGGAGTCTTTGGAGGATGTCACCTCCGCTGGTGTCCTGACCGACACTTCTCGCAGCACACCATTGTTCCTCCGCTTCTCCACAGTTCTTGGTAGCCGTGGTAGCGCAGACACCGTCCGTGATGTTCGCGGTTTCGCCATCAAATTCTACACTGAGGAGGGCAACTGGGATATGGTTGGAAACGACATTCCAGTCTTCTTCGTCCAAGACGCCATCAAGTTTCCAGATGTCATCCATGCTGGAAAGCCAGAGCCACACAATGAGATCCCACAGGCTCAGACCGCACACAACAACTTCTGGGACTTCCAGTACCTTCACTCCGAGGCCACTCACATGTTCATGTGGGCCCAGTCTGACCGTGGTATCCCAAGATCATACCGTATGATGCAAGGATTCGGTGTCAACACCTACACTCTTCAGAACAAGAAGGGCGAGCGCCACTTTGTCAAGTTCCACTACACTCCTCACCTTGGCGTTCACAGTTTCGTTTGGGACGAGGCTCTCAAGCTTGCTGGTCAAGACCCTGACTTCCACCGCAAGGATCTCTACACTGCCATCGATGCTGGTAGCTACCCAAAGTGGGACATGCACGTTCAGCTGATTCCAGAGGCCGACGAGGATAAGTTCGAATTCGACATTCTTGACGCTACCAAGGTCTGGCCTGTCGAGGAGGTCCCTCTGCGCTACGTCGGTGAATTTGAGCTCAACCGCAACGTCGACGAGTACTTCACCCAGACCGAGCAGGTCGCTTTCTGCACCAGCCACATTGTCCCGGGTATCGGTTTCTCTGACGATCCTCTCCAGGGCCGCAACTTCTCCTACCTCGACACTCAATTGACCCGCCTCGGCACCAACTGGCAAGAACTCCCAATTAACCGACCAGTATGCCCAGTCATGAACAACCAGCGCGACGGTCAGCTTCGCCACACAATCACCAAGGGTACCGTCAACTACTGGCCAAACCGCTTCTCCGCTGTTCCCCCAGTCAAGCCTGAGGACGGCGGCTACGTCGACTACCCACAGAAGGTCGCTGGTATGAAGGTCCGTCTCCAGAGCAAGAAGTTCAGAGAGCACTTCAACCAGGCTCAGCTCTTCTACAACTCCATGTCTGCACCGGAGAAGGCCCACATCACCGCCGCTCTTGCTTTCGAGCTCGACCACTGTGACGACCCAATTGTCTACAACCGCATGGCCGAGCGTCTTACCCACATCGACCTCAAGCTCGCGCAGTCTGTCGCCGAGCTCGTTGGTGCTGAGATCCCACAAAAGGAGGGCCGTCCAAATCACGGTAAGACCTCGCGCTTGCTGTCGCAGATGGACTTCCCAGCAAAGAAGCCAACCATCGAGACCCGCATGGTTGCCATTCTGATCGCCGATGGATACGACCCAGTCGCCTACAACGGCATCAAGGCCGCCCTTACCGCCGCCGGTGCTCTTCCATTCACAATCGCTCCTCGCCGCACACCGATCTTCGCCAAGGGTGAGGACAAGTCCACTGGCAAGGGTGTCACCCCAGACCACAATCTCGAGGGTCAGCGCTCGACAATGTACGACTCCATCTTCGTCCCAGGTGGTGCCGACTCAGTCGCCACCCTGCGCAAGAACGGTCGTGCGCTGCACTACGTTCGCGAGGCATTTGGTCACCTCAAGGCCATCGGTGCCACTGGCGAAGGTGTCCAGCTCGTCAAGGACGCCGCGCAGTTGCCTGGTATGCACTTCTCCGAGAACACAGATGTCGTCGACAGCTACGGTGTCGTCACTGCTGCCAACGTCGAGGCGAACAGCTTCAAGGAGGCGTTCCAGATCGCGAAGTCTAGCACCGTCTTTGTTGACGCATACTTCCACTCCATCTCGCAGCACAAGAACTTCGACCGTGAGATGGATGGCTTGAACAGCATGGTTGCTTACTAGAGCGTCAGTCACTGGAGAGAAAACGGTGGTAATTATGATGAGTATACGATTGTTGGTAGCTTAAAAATTCTATTTGTACATATTTGATCTGATCTCTGTCCATGGTTTTGTGATACGTCGATGCTAGAATTGGTGCTCATCTTCTCACCTAACCATGAAGTTTATAACAAAGCACTATCGACGACGAACCTATGATCCTCAGGTTTAGTATGGAAATTCAAATCTGGACATGCATTTACTCAAAGTGCTTAGCAGTATGTGGCTCTATCTAAGCCATCTTGGGTGTGGCTGCGGTTGCCTCTTTGCTGGAGCAACCCGCTTCCGACGCCGTGCAGCAAACAATGATTCAGATTGTGCGATGAAGTTGCACACCCAGAGGCTGTCGTCATGATCAAGTGGACTATGCAGCTAGCCTATGAATGTTTTATCGTACATATGCAGCTTCTAGTCGTGGATTTTATGCGTGCAGCCGACTTGATGCATGTCATTGCAGATCTGTATGCACAGACCGTGTTCGTCGCATACCATGATATGCATGCAGATCTTCGATGCGTTAAAACAAACCCATCCTCTACGCAAGGTCTGTGTTTTCGCGTCGCTAACGCATGGTGCATGACATCTGCAGGAGTCCGTGGTACAGGACGCTGTGTTACACAACGCAAGCAAGGTGCGCTATCCTCTTCTGTGGGACCCCGATCTTCTCTGCATGCATGCATGTGTATGCAAGTAATCCGATAGCTCGATTCTGGTAAACTTCCTCACACCAGAAACGTCCAGAAGCTGGGATACACAAATTCATCTTCAAAGATCTTGCGGACTTGCTCCAAGACGAATCGCTCGATTTTACCCACGTTCTTCAGGACTTGTTTGCCGTTGTCGTGGTTGCCGATTTCGCTTTCCACTCTGATCTCTTCCAATAATTCGCCGACGTGTTTGTGAGAAGACGCAGATGTCCTATGCCCGCCGCCGAAAGGGTTGGGGTCAATGTCAGAAGACATGCTGAGATCCGTGTCACCACCCACTAGCGCTTCGGCGTCTTCAGGGGAAAGGAAACAGAAGTGGGCTTTCTTCTTGATGTAAGCCACAATTGCTATGCCATCGAACGTCATGCCGGTGATGTTGAGCTTCAGCGGAATGCCAACGAAGCTAGGCATGGGATAGTCCAGCAGGATGTCGGCTGTAAGGGACATTCTGATGTTACCAGAATACTTGATATGTGCGACTATCTGCAGGTCTTCGGCGCTTTGATCACGCTCGGCGGTGTGGGTACTGAGTGGAGGTGATTGATGCCCGTCGAGATGCAGAGGATCCATAGTGGGCGATGGCCAATCTTGGTTGTGACGCGAGGTCGGTCGAGACAGGGGCGTGGTGACAGATGGGGATGTGACTGAGCCCGAGGTGGTCCGGTGGTGCTGATTGGGATTATCGGATGAATGATCTTGCCATGGATGATGATGATACTGAGCGCCGGCCACAGCTGCGAGTGGCGTACTTGTTCCGGACAAGCCTGCAGACAAAGGTAAATGGAAGTAACCCAGACTGGAAGTCCCACCGTGGATGCCAGGAGTTGCTGAACCAGGTGCGCCAGGAGGATACCGAAGACGGTCAACGTGCGCGTTCGGTCTAGGGTTGTCTGGCCTCACATCTAACGGCGGTAGAAACTCAGGTACTTTACGCCGATCTTGACTCTGTGCATCTCTATTGCGTTTGCGGTTGGCCGCATCGGACCTAGCAGCATCTTCCTGTGCATCAGGAGTTTGCTCTTTGGAATGATTCGGATCTGATTCGTTATCTTCTTGCTCCGTGTCGTCGTCGTAGAAATCAGGTAGAGGGTTACATATGTCTTTTAGCTCGATGACAGGGGCAATTGATCCAAAATCGAAAGAGTGGACGTTGACGGATCGGATCATTTTTGGTAAAGCAACCTTCTGGAAGCGATCATGTATGAATTCCCGGATCGAATCGGCCAGGGCTGACCCGTCCGGGCCACCTGTCAAGGTTTGCCAGTCTATATCAATGGACATGGTTGCTGAGTCCTGTGGTGTGAACTCGTATGGTTCAAGTAGCTGGCTCGTCTGAGCGTTCGGTCATGCGATCAGTCCATCATGATGACCCGTAACCACGTAGCGACGCAACTGCTGGTTTTCGGGCAGTCAAAGGCCGTCGGTTCGTTGTGCTAGATAGCAGCACGTCGTAGATCGATTAGATCGATTTCGGGTGTGTAGGTCGTGCAGAGTGTAAAGGAGATGCGACGGGAAGCACGGACGGGCTCTCGGATATGTAGCCGAGCGCGGGGGTGGAGGCTAACCCTATTTACCACGTCGCGCAACCAGGACCGAAGCCTATCCATAATGGTCCCAAAACCGAATGAGCAGGTTCCGCAGCTTGATGGGGTTCTTGCGCTATTGAAACATCGGCTCGCCTTCGTCAGCGATCGTCAAGAGCTCGGTCGTGTGCCTTGATTTGGTGGTGTACTTGCCGCTTCTGCCATCGCTGGCAACTTATGGACCATGAGACTCTCGGCAGTACGCCTGAAAGCGCTACTCGACGCATCTTGGAGGTCTGGGGACTGCCATGGGCGAAACCACAGAAGGCAGCTGTATCAGCGTCGCATTATCGCAAGACCGTGATCTTGAACTGGTATAATCGCGAGAGAGCGCGCGCTGATCGCACCATCACGAAGACATGGCATTATTAGAAGAGATGGGACCTTACCAGCCTTGTCATTGGTGACACTGAGCGTTCGCTTGTCTAGAGGGGCCTGAGCGCCTATCGCCGCACCTTTCCTGGCATGAAATGTGCCTCAACCAAACAATCGCAGCAACCAAAACACACAGGTCCGAGATCATGCAAGACCGTTGTGTCAACTGTGGCTGCTACTGCACGCGATGCATGAAGGCGACTGACTTGCCGCCTTCGTACTCCTAGCAATGATCACCTGATTACACGCCCTAGGATGAGCGACCATTTAGCGTGAGGACTTACGCCAGCGATTAAGGACTGCAGCCAGCTCGTACACGTTCAGCCGAGAGACAATGGCCATCAAGCAGTGACGTTGCTAGCCGGGTAAGCACCGCTTGTCTTAGCAGAGTCAATCAGATGACAACGTGGAGAAGAGGGAACGTGGGAATGCGGTAAGAACACAAGATCTGCCGATCGATGTTCTGATAAGGCTATCGGTATCACTGCTTGGCTAAAACCGACCAGTCTAGACATAGGTAAGTCCAGCCTTCAAAATGACTAATCGTAGCCGAGCGCAAAGCCTTCTGAGGGTTGAAGTCGACTGCCGATGGGGCCATGAAAGCATAACCTATCTAGGCCTATTTTTAGGACAGTTAGCAGCACGTTTTCCATTCGGGCGACTGTTCGTACCGTCCTCCTCCGCAGTTGTTGCACTTATCACCATGTTCCATGATCCGCTTTGGCCCGTTTGTGCAAGCTCTCTTGTCAGGACGTCCTTGGGATTCAGCGCAAGGTGCACTGGTCTTGACCTGATGCCCGCATCTGTATTGATGGATGATCTCGGTGCACATCGTGCTGGACGTTGGAATGAGTAGCGCGGTGTGTGTTGATGCTTCTGGAGGTACAGTCAGCCTGTTGCATCTGGAAGACGATAAGAGATGTACTACCCGGGGTCAAGAATGGTGAGCTTTACCTTCAGATGGTTGAAGAGACGGATGGAGGGAGAATAGACTATATATACCGATTCGAGCGCGTTAGATACTTATACTTGACCTTACTGTGCATCGGATAGTTGCTGGGAGACAGCACACCATCTTCGTCCAGACCAACAACAGGCAAACGGACGCAAGGGCCTCATGAAGCCAACACTGCACTGTTCTACCATCCTAGACCATACAGAAATGGAGTCATGGTTCACGTCGGGTCACTAAGACCGCAGGAACTCTTCATGCCAGTCCATGCAGCCCATCTGCAATACTTGCGTAGTGGGAAATCCGTCAGTTGTGGGTCGTGGCTGTGGCTACGCATGTCTCTCCAAGGGTGTACTTCGTCGGGTACGAAATGGTACGGTCTCTTCCCGGTATCTGGACCTTTCCATCGTGGCACGTACCAGCGTCGGTAGTTGAGCAAGATAGTGGTACCAGGATTCCCTACCCAGTACTATGCTGCAGTGGATCACATGGGATTGATTGCCGGTACCCGAGTAATTCCTGGGTCAGTAAAGTACCAAGTCTGACATTTGGTGGTCGACGTGATGAAATGCCTATCCTCGTCGCACGTTGATAGATTGCTGAGCTTGGCACGTGTTTGAGGAGACTCGGAATTTGTTGCGCATTTCATTGTCGTGTCATGCTGCGACTACATCTCGAAACAAAACAGGACTCTGTCTCGTGAACAATGTCGGTGAGATGCGAACGACGTTCATTATTGATGCACCGTCACGTGTCTCGGTCATAGAAGGGTAAGTTGTCTTGTGTCTGTCATCGACATCGACATCGGCCGAAAGGAGAAGCGACTTTGATCGTCCGCGACGAGCCTTCTTCGACCCTAACCTCGAAACATTCCTGTCATGCCGAGGGCCAAACCTTTGATTGGACACGCAGATAACAATTTACGGAATGCGCAAGAAATGAAGTCGGCCGTCAGTTCTTGCCTTCATAAACACAGCGAGAAGGTGCAAATGCATGCGTTATCCACAGCTCCCACACGTGGACAACTCCGCTTCACCATGTCGTCTACCTTACCGCGACGTTCTTGTGTCTGAGACAAGGTTGCTGTAGAAGAAATTCATCGCAAGCCTCGGTTCATCGAAGGTTTCGACTTGAGCTTCTTCCACACCATCCATTGGTCATTTCTTCCATCTTCAGGTCATTCCTCACACCGTTTCCGAGCCATTCTCGTCACTAGTCGACCACCTTCGAGGCAATGCGTCATCTAACAACAGGGTTATCAATTACATGTACTATCGACTGAACTTGAGGGGCAACCACAGACAGCTATGGCAAGCTCTCCAGGTAGGTATATATGACAAACGTTTCACCGCTGGCATGATTTAGCTTGTCCTTTCACTTTCGAAAAACACGTTCCGCATACGATTAGTATTCAGATACACAACCTGTTACATCAATTCAACCTCCTACCCTGTTTCCTGCCCGCCAATGAACAATAACATGTCTAATAAGGACTCCAACTTCCTACGTCTATCGTCTCAAGAGAAGACATCGACAACCAGCGAATCATCATCGAAGATGTCCCAAGCACCATCAGTGTCAGATGCACCGACGACAAGCGCTCGTAGATCTAGCAGTGCGGACTCTAGATGTTCAACCTCGACTTCGAACTCTGCCTCTACTTTTCGCTTCCTTAAGCTCGGCTACGCTATGCCCGGAGATGACACGACATTGGGAGACTTCGCTGAATAATGAAGGAGCAGAGACTGAATTCCAACACTGCCGGCGTCGTTTGCATATTTTTATCATTGCTTGGCGTCATTCATGCAAGGGATTGCTTTCGAATACCATGCGACCAAGTTTCTGTTCTGCAAAACTCATACGTTATTATGAGTCTTCAACCAACCGCGATGGTCAACACAGTTTAGTCTAATTCGCAGGCGGCCAGCGGTCACTTCTCCTTTGTTTGTTCGTCTTTCTTTCGTATACGAAGTTATATGCACCTAACTTGTGGGTCGTCGTAATATCGCGAGGAATGCATAATTAATTACTCTCTGACAAACATATTCCTTCCTTCTACCTTCTCCTTGTCAACTGTTTACATCCGATACTTTCGATTCGCTCCCATCTTTCCATCAGCGCGGCTTCTCGTCGCCCATCATGCCCGCTAATCCGACCGAACAGTTGCCCTGGTATCATGAACACCCCTTCGATGATACTAGAGTATTGTGGAAGCTATGGCTCCTTACACGCTCGGAGGACGATCTGCATAGCCTACGATCATCCTTCCAATCCTGGTCAGAGCTGTGGTACTTTTTCGCGACATACAGAGATGGCTTTGTCAAGGACATTCCTCATGACATGATAGAAGCCTACCGAGAAGAAATTGAGCGCTACACCCAACGGCGGCGTGACGCTTCCCCATATACTCCGGACGGCAGTCGACATAACCCAACCGACGATCTGTCTCCTTCCAAAACACGTCGGGGCCGCGCTGCAGTCAAACAAGACAGGCTGACCAGCCGATCTCCCAAATCCATCTTGACCAGGACCAGGTCCCAATCGCCTGCCAAGAATGTCCGGTTCAACGCGGACAACCTTGAGCAGTACGAACCTGTCCGCAGTTCCTCCAAGTCCAGAATTTCGATCGTGAAACACCGAAGCAAAGATGAGAAGAAAAGGGCTGATGTTCCGCAGCGGCACGCCAAAAACGACGTATGCATCCTTTCGTACCTTCTTATTTTTGGGGATTATTCTCGGGATCAGCCCCGCCGCCTCCTGACGATGAGTGCAATCAACAAGAAGAAGAAGCTTACCTTGAAGCCTCTTCGGCTTTGACCGCTGCGCGACTTGCCTCTCTCGAGCCAACGCAGAAGGCTGGCCGCGGTCGCAAGGCGTTGAAACCACTGCTGGATGACGACAATTGGTCATTGTCGGTAGGACCTCGATCACCTTTGAAATTTACTCGTTCAACCCGACCTGCTTCACCTCGTACAACCACAACTGCATTGGCTTCATCATCGAAGGTCTCTCCAAAGAAGTCCGCAGGTAGGAGAAGTTCATCGTCACCATCGAAGGGGATTGAGCGCAAGAGTGTAAGGAGAACACGGTCAGCTTCGCCTGCCGGCAACGTCCCTAAACTGCAAGCTGGGAGAGGAAGATCTAGTTCGGTTTCTGCGGTAGTCAGAACAGCTACAAGGAAGACATCGATGTCGCTAGCGAAGAAACCGTCTGCGGACAAGATGGCACGAACGAGGTCTGCCTCGCCAGTGAAGAAGTCTTTAGGGAAGAGGACATCTTCGAGAAGTAGATCGACGTCACCAGGTCTAAAGCCTCCGCTTAAGAGGGTGGCACGAGCGAGGTCCGGGTCACCTGTCATAGAGTCTTCCAGAAAGAAAGCCGCAAATACCATAACCAAATCAGCATCAACAATCAAGGCAAAGTTGTTGGACAATACACAACTACCAACACCGCGCAGCTCTCCTAAGCCTACTCTTCCAATTACCCCAAGAACGCGCCGGCGATCGACGGTCAGAGGTCTGACCAAAGTGAAAAAGCCTGCCCCAATCAAGAAAACCTCTGGAGCGAAGGCCAAGTCGCCCAGAAAGGTCAGACACATCTCTGAAGAACCAGGAAATGGTCGAAGACCGAAACCCCAAACCCCATCTTTGGAATCGGAAGGAACGAGTGGGCTTCTCCTGCCGAAACACCAGAACTACCAAGGCCGTTCAGAATCCGCGAACCCCTCGACCCACGATCGACATGGTACCGAGCTTCCGTACGATGCTTTCTCTCAAGAGAACTGCCTTTACGATATTGACAAGCACGACCCAGACTACCTCTCTCTGTTGGGTCTGGACGAGACGGAACCGAACGTGAGCCCTTACGACGCAGACTTCCATTTCGCATCAGAACTCCACATCCCTCTCGATATCGATCAATCGAAATTTGATATCGATAGTATCGATACCTTGCTGCAAGACAACGAGGTTCGCATTTCGAATCGGGTTGTTTTGCTTCGCGATACCATCAAGCGGTTCGCGCTGTGGTATTTCGCCTATACCGAGACTGAAGATGAGACGGTCTCGTCGTGGAGGAAGATGGTAAGGTCCCGGATGGCGGTCAGGGAGTTGGTCATGTACGTGGGGTACGTGGGTGACTGCGGCGATAAGGGGGAGGACGGGTGGGATGAGTTGCTTTCGACGCCGAGTCTAAGGGTTGCGCTTGTGTGTGGTATCATCTGGAAGATCGTCAAGGAGAGGGTGCTCGACAGCCTGTTGTTCGGTGCTACAGAAGCGCAGACAAAGTCGCTTGCTGCGCAGGAAAAGTCGATGGTGAAGCTTGATGGTATTTTCATGCTCTATCGTTGACCTTGCGTACACAAACTAATGAAGACAGGCTTCGCGCGCACCGCCGCTCGCGCCGATCAGATCAACACCTGGTATCCCGCAAGCTCGGATTCTGGCCCACCACTAACAGCTCAATGCACAACCCGTCTGGCAATTCAATTGCAGTCCCTCCTTATCCGCCTAGACCCGCACACGCGCATGGAGCCTGGCATCCCCTCCAAGAGTCTCTATCGCCACAGCACGCACAACTACGCGGATGCCGCCAACTTCGCAGTCGACCCCTTGTTCCGCGAGCTGCGCTATATCGTTAATAGCGCCGCAACCTTAAATCAACACATCCGCACGCAACCTGATGTCGTCTTCTACTGGGTGCCAGTGTACAAAGGTATGGAATACGAGCTTGAAAGGATGACTTGTGCGAATTTGTGGCCTGTGCAGCGGGACTCTCCTTTCAACGACCCCGACGCGGACGTGGATCCCGATGTCAAAGCCTTGATTAGAGTTGTCTGTTTCCATGGGTTGACTAGTTACCGCCGTGGTGGTGGGGATCTGGCGAGGTATATGCTTGAGCGAGAGAAGAGGAAGGGCTATTTTGAGCCGGGTGGACAGGGAGAGATGGATGGGGTTCGTCCGCCAAGGAAAGGAGAGGATGTTGATGTCGAGAGTGGGTTCAGGAGCAGAGTGCTAGCGAAGGCGATTGTGGCGCTGAGCTGGGGTGTGGAGAGGCCTATTAGGACGGGTGTGCTTGATGGGAACGAAGGGGATTTGGTCGACGAAGAAGTAGAGAGGAGGGATACAAGGTTCATCGGGTTGTTGGAGATCTGTAATGATGACAGGATAAAGGAAGCGGCGAAGGAGACGGACATTCTCAGTGAGTAATGACAATTTTACGTTAATTTTTGCTTTCTATACCTACGCTATGCATTAATTCGTTAACAAATAATATTCTTTTGGTCCTTGAAAATTTGTTGGTTCAGTAGATCTCGGTTAGACCCCATCCAACTTTCATAACGCGAACTGCAATAAAGCAGGAAATACTGGCCAGATAGCACAAACCAGTGAACAGAACGAGACCCCAGTAGGCGCCGCCGCAAGTGTTGATGAGAGCACCAGCGATGGGGATTCCGGTGAGAACGCCGAAACTGACAATCGTGTAGCAGGTAGCGTAGTACCTGCCGTACTCCTCAGTATCACACAGTTGGCCAACACAAACCGGGACGAGGGAGATGTTTGAACCTGAACCGAAACCCATCAGAACAGCAAAAGTGATGGTCAAGCCCTTGACGGCGGCAACGCTGGCGCCTTCCCGCTCGGAGAGTACCGTCGCTGGCAGCCAGAGCCCGAGCGCACAGACAGCGCATATACCGACCGTGAGAATCATGGTGTTGAATCTCCCGATCTTATCAGCCAGATAGCCCGGGACCCATCGGCCGATGAGCGAGCCGGCGTTGAAGATGGCGATGATCTGGTAAGAGAATGCCGGAGTGAAAGCGCCCGAGCTGAGGCAGTAAGAGGTCAGATACGATATCGGGATGAAGAGGCCCCATTCCTCGAAGAAGGTGCCGAAGGTCGTCAGAAGGAACGCCACGTCCCTGAAGATGCGGAAGTCGGGCATGACGCTTCCGCCGGGCTTTGGAGGAAGTCGCGCCTTGATGAACACAACCGCCAAGGCGCACGCACCGGCAAAGATAAATCCCAGGATCCTCGTCGCCCACGCAAAGCCTATTTCATCAAAGAGCCTCTGCAGCATGAGTGGGAAGATGATACCACCTATCGCGCCAGCAGTCGCAGCGATGCCGGTGGCGTTTCCGCGTCCAACGAGGAACCAATGCCCAATGGCGGAGACAGCAGGCGTGAATACTAGGCTGGTACCGACACCGCTAAGCACACCGAACACCAGCACAAAGTGCCAGAACTGCGTACAAACGCCCATCAGAAACATGCTCAGAACCAGCAGTACACCGCCGGCAGCAACAAGCATCGTGGGTCCCTTGGCATCGAAAATAGGTCCTATCTGCACACCGCAGAAGAACGACAGGAAGGCGTAGATGCTGAAGATCCAGCCGATGGTGCCCTCATTGTAGTCGCTGAGCTGGTTCGCGGCGATGTATGCCTGTAGGGTGCCGATGGTGTTCATGATACCAAAGGCAGCGAGCATGCCGCAGAAGGAGCCGAAGACGACGAGCCAGGCTGCCAGGCCGCCTTCGGGGTAGAAGGCTTCATCTTCTTTGTCATGCTCGGGTGTCACGGGCAATGGGAGGAAGTTTTCATGTTCGACTTTCTCGTTTCCTTCATGATTTACCCCTTCGACCGATGGAGAAGAGGAAGGAGTTTGGTGTGCACCGCATGATGGAATGGTGTTCTTTTCGAGATCGTGCTCGTGGCTTGTTGCTGCCACTGCGGGTGACGTCGTGGGGTGAAGTGATGTGGTGATACTGTGAGTGCGATTGAGTAGTCCTGGCGTGCTGCCTTTGTCGCTTGCAAGCATCAATGTCGGGTTTGATCAATGACTGAAAAATACGACATCGAAGACGAGGTAGATTGGTGTTGATAGAGCGAGTCGGAGAGCGTCCTGCTCGAGGGGGTGACGGTATTGATTTTCATTTTGTTGAAGTCGGAACGGTTTATTTCCGCACCATATTCGGATGCCGACTGCTTCGGCTCTGCCCGATTAGGCAGTCAGAACCGGCGAGTAGATCTCGGGTTGTTCTATATTTATTAGTCATTACTCGAGCGAACATCGCGCTTGGTCATTTATAAGGTTTATCAACACGGTTGTTGCGCTTTCGACCCACAACAGGGAGGATAAATGATCGGAGTCGACGCTTCGATCTAATGATTCTTCTCTACAATCTCTCTAGCGAAGGCCGCAAAATCCAGACCGCGATCCTTATCCACAACCTCCCAAAGGTTGGGCTGCGTAAACACCGCGAGTGTATTCCGAGCAACCTTGCCCGGTACATCCTTGCCAGTGCCTCGCACAAAATGTGGTACAGCCCTGAACTTGCCCCTCGTGATGGTCTCCAACGCCTGGCCAGTCTGGAAAGCGAGGCAGTCACGAGGTATGTTGACCTTTGTGACATTGCCGGAACGCGAGTGGATGTATAGACCCGCCTTTGGATCAGGTGACTTGTCAAGCTCCTTCAAAGGAGGTAGCGCTGATGAAGTGTCTGAGGAGATGGTTGGAGGAGACGCCAATTCGTCGACAAACATCGCGCTTGTGAGACCGGTCAGACAACCGTGGTCAAGATGGGTAGCACACCAGTCATCTTCACCTGCATCCGTGTTTGCATCACTGTTCTTCTCGCTCGTTGGGGTAGCAGACGCTGCGTTGGAGGGGAAGTAGTGCAGTAACCTCGCTTTTGTCGAGACCGACGTTCGGACCACGTGCTCCAAGTAGCCTTCCTGATAGTCCGGTACATTGACTTGAGCGTATCTATCGCAAGCTTTGGCAACCAAGACCGCCGTCGAGATGATCAGATCGCATAGTTCGTGGAAGGTAGCCTTGAAGCCTGGCAGGATGGACTCGGTGGGCCAGACATTGGGTGCCGTGTACTCTGGGAACGCGGGATATAAAGTCCTTGCTTTGGTCTCAAGAGACTGCTCGGGCGAAGAGCATGGGTTGACGTAGTAGCTGCCCTTGAGCGTGTCGTATGTTCCTGACTTGAGCGTTTCTTTCCCACAAGACCAACCAACGAGATAGTGCGAATCAGGGGACTCAAGAGACGCTTATCGGGGTCAGAACACAGAGATGAGAGATAATGACAGACGAGTTGATTATGAGGATAGGAAGTAGACAAGAAGCATGACACACCTAAGTCTGACTCGGAAAGATTTGCCAGGTAAGAGGAATAAGATAAGAGGCGTTGTCGTAACTCGCGAAACTTCTCTGGAAGATCACGAACGACTATGATACCCAGAGATGACGGACCGAATGCCTCCTCGAGGGCTTCGAAAGGTACGGCTCCTGCTCACGTGTGAGCATGAATGGAATTGAGTTTCCACCATTAATATATGGCACTTACCATTTTGTAGCTCATCCAAGCCCACTGAAACAGGAGAAGTACTTGTAGCAGTTCCGTTCATGGTTGTAACTCTTGATTGTATAAAAAAAAATACTGTATAAGAAGGGCATAAAGTAGAAACGATCTCATGGATTTTTAATGAAGGTCTCCAAACTGATCAACCACCTCAAAAACCGCACCCGCGCTTTGCGTCGGCAAAACGAATCCATCTCCAGTCCGACGTCGACAACCACCCTCAAAATTACATTCCTACGCAATTGCAACAATGGTAAAGGCTCTTTCTTTCAAAGGTGACCCTAAGCCCAAAAAGCGCAAGCGCACCTCACCCCCACCGACAACCCTTGCCCACTCCTCCACGGCGCCAGACAACGACCCCGCCGACAACGACGACACAACCTGGACTCTCGCGGACTCGCCTACCGACCTTTCAGGTCCAGTGCTATTGCTACTCCCTACAAAACCAGTAACGTGCCTCGCGACCGACGCCAACGGCACAATCTACGCCTCACAGATCGAGAACATCGAGGACTCGCAGCCCGAGACAGCCGAGCCGCACGATGTTCGGCAGGTATGGATCGCGAATCGCGTCGCGGGAAGCAGCAGCGTGAGTTTCAAAGGACACCATGGGCGGTACCTGGGCGCGGACAGCGTTGGGCAGCTAAGCGCGCGGCGAGAGGCGATGGGTGTTGAAGAGGGGTGGGTAGTGGAGGATTATATCCCTTCGTCTTCGGTGGAGGATTCCACAGGCGGAGAAGTCGTGGTGAAGAAGAGTGGGCTTACGCTGCAGACGTCGCGAAAGGGCTACCTCTCTGCAACCGCGAAAGTGAAAGAAGAGGAGGAGACGAAGAGGCTCGAGGTAGAGATAAGAGCGGATGGGGAGGAGGTGGAGGAGCAGAGCAGGATTGTGGTCAGGATGCAGGCGCGATTCAAACCGAAGCTCAAGGTTGCGAAGACGGAACGAGCGAGGGAGAAGATTAGTAGGAGCCAGATTGAGGCAGAGGCAGGAAGGAGATTAGATGATGACGAGGTCAAGAAGCTGAAGAAGGCACGGAAGGATGGAACGTATCATGAGGCGTTGTTGGATATCAAGGTCAAGGGCAAGCATGACAAGTTTGCTTAAGCATAATGAATATGATGGAGACTACTTGATCGGATTGTGATTATGGGCAGGCTCTCCGCTCATGAACGTAATATCAGACAGGCTACCATTATAGACAAGCGGGGCATATCATTCGCACCACAAGAGAGAAAGTCAAGAATGAGTGTCGTAGACAAGAATGAGTGATGTATGTACAGAGAGGTGTTTCCCAAACTGAAGAAGAATGTATCAGAGTCTATAGAACTCGCGAATCATCAATCGATACGCATTAAATCATCAAGCTGGCTGCATCCCAGAACAATGGACACTTTTCCCCTCCAAACTTCGCGCAAGGTATCCGTAACACTCATGTTTATCCACCATCCATGCCCTCTAAACGCCAGCAAAGTTCCGATTGAGAACCACTAAGAACCCGACCCTCCCAGATTTTGTGTGAGGAAGAAGAAAAGAAAGAAAAAAACGACTGCAATGGTCTATGCGGGTATCTCAGATCGAATATGAAAAAGAAGGTCGAGGTGTTTTCGAGGGTGTACGATTGATCATAACCTTCCTTTCCCTAAAAGGATCGGTCGTGCCTGCAGGAGAGCGACTGGATGCGGACCAGTCAGCGAGTCAAAGAGTCGATGCTGTAGGAATAAGCACTGCCGAATGCTTTCCTGTTTTATTCTCCGAGCGCCGGAAATGCATAGAAGCGCAATGCAAAAATTCGATTGAGAACAGGTAGGACAGCGACCCAGTGAAGAAAACAAAGTCCAAGCTGCTCTCATTTGACCTAAGTGACCGTAGTACGCTTAGGGTCGACCAGTTCGTGCGGATCCGGATTGCAGTGTGGACATCGACAATGCTTTGGTCTGCGGCGGACCTTGTATAATGTACAATAGGTGCAAAAGCGTGACTATCGATCGCCAGCTTGTGTGGGGGCCTGTAGATTGAGGTGCGCCCGCGGAGGAGGTATGTCTCCCGGGATCTCAAGGATGCGTGGTTGTACACTAAGGATGTGCTCACGCAGCTGGCGATTCTCACCCTGTAGACCCTTGAAGTCTTTCGCCGTGACGCGATGATTCTCCTAGAAAGTCATGCCGTCGCCGACCAATCCAGCACCGGCAACATTGACATTCATACCGCCAATGTTGTTGGACATTCCAGACATGGCGGCAGGACTCAACTTGAGGTCTGGGTTGCATGGTGGAGAATGTTGACGGTGGTATTTCAGTCCGTTCAAGTTCTTGTAACGCTTGCCACAGACCTCGCAGCGGTATGGCTTCTCTTTCTCCATACCGACGGTACCTGGATATGGAATCGAGGTGGCCGGGTCAACGATAGAAAAGGTACCGTCCGGGTTCTCCTTAAGTTGCTGGTTCTGGTGACCGTGCTGCGAAGATGTCAGCCTTTGGGCAGGTCAATTGTTGGACACGACTTCTGTTGGCGAGACAGAAGCCGGGCCGTGCGCAGACAAAAGCATAAACAAAACAGTGGAGCGGCTTACCTGTTTGTGGTACTTGAGACCATTCTGGTTCTTGTATGCCTTCTCGCATCCGATGACAGGACACTTGAAGGGCTTAATCTCCTCGTTGGCGAACCCGAAACCACCTGGGTTGATGCCTTGAGACATTTGCTGGTCTCGCATTCGCCTTGCGAGGTCGTTATATTGACCGAATTGATTGACGCCCATCCCAGTCTTGATACCTCCAAATCCTTGTTTACTGAGAAGTCTCTTGGCGGGATCGTCGATGGTTCCAAGGTTCTCCCCATTGCCGTTACCGATATTAAGCCCCGAAAAATCGAAGCCATCACCAGAGCCACGAGGCGTAATGTCGTTGGGATTCAAGTCGAGCTCACCAGGATTACGCATAGTGCCGTCGCCAGCAGTCTGGCCGAACGTTGGGGTGTTAACCGAGGAGACGGTAGGGTTGTGGGAGAGACTGAAGTTTTCACTGGGTCGCGGCGTAGTTGGCGAGGTAAGGTCTTGGCTCTGAAAGGCAGATGCGGACTGTGTGTTGATGGACTGACCTCTTGACTGTTGACGGCCAAACTGGGGCTGTGGCTGGTATTGATACGAAGGAGACTGCACAGCTGGAGCTGGAGCATCATCCATCTCCATGGCATCAAGGTCATCCATGTCGTGATTCGATTGCAGCGGGTCTCTGGCGAGGCCTTGGGATAGTCCAGAGGTCTGCATGCTGCCTGATTGTGAAAGTTGTGGTTGGAACATCTGGTCAGAGCTTTGCGAATCCCTCGCCAGAAGAGTGGCCGCTGTGGCCACACCCTGGGGCCGACCGTCCGAGTATGTCTGCTGATCCTTTGGTGTCCTGCCCATGGTTTGGGTTGGTACACCGGCGTGCGCCTCCTCGTAATGTTGAAGCAGTTCGTGAAGTGAATCGAGAGTAATACCACAGCAGACGTAGTCTCTCATGAAATTGGCCTCCATCTTTGGAAGGTAGGAAGATGAATGGAAGGAGGGTGATTGGAAGTTATAAGGCGTGTCGTTCATCAAGATGCTACAAGACGTCAATCCATAAGTTCTGTCAAAAGTCGCGTTTAAGCGAAGGGGTGTAGGGTTATAACTTACTCGTCGCGGATGAAACTGCCTACTGACAAACCTCCCCAGCTCATGCCACCCATCATACTACCGGGCAAGGCTGTGCTTTCTCTTCTGTCTCTCCCGGCCATTGCGATAGGTCGCGAGTGGAACGAGGAGCCGTAGACGTTACCGAACGACTCGGGCATCATCTCACTGCCCCTGCGAGCTTCAAGATATGGCGACCTCTTGTATGACATGGATGGCTGCTGACCCCTGGCGGCTTGTAGTTGTGATGTGAGATTTGAGGTCTGTTGTGCGGCCGGTGGTGAGCCGCGAGGCGTGGCAATGTCGATTGGCGGGGAATTTGTGGCTGCCATGTTGGTTGTAGGAAATACTTGAAGCGATTTTGAGAAGAATGTATGCGTGGTATCGTCTTCCCCCTCTTCTAAGAACAACAAGTCGTCGAGTGTAAAATCAGAGCGGTCTTGACGCGGGTGAATGCGGGCTCCAGCGTGAGTATGAGGGGAAATTAAATTATGATGGTCGAGAAGGCGACGCTCAGACGATAATGGCGAGCCGGAAGAGGTGGAAGAGTTAGGAGTAGCGATTTCGGCACTGTCAACGGTCGACTCTCTGTCTCGTCGATCTTTGACCACTGGAGAGTGATATAGAGGAGGAGGGGGCGGCGACGGCGACAATGAAGCTGGTATTGTTGATGAAGCCAGGGTCGCGGTTACGGTGTTAACGATGGAAGAAGGTGAGTGGAAGAAGTGGATCGTTAGTAAAGTATATAGTAATCGGGTAGCGTCACCCTGAAACGGATGCGAGCAATGTGTAAGACTCGGGCGAGCAGCCTGCAGCGAGACTTGTGGGCTAGCAGCGACTTGGGCACTGACCAGTGCTTGATGAGCGTTTAGTGCTGGGCGGTCAGAAGGCAACTGCGGTTAACTGCAGTCGTCGTGGATCCGTATTGGCGCGGAAAGTGGCTGGCGGATGCGTCGGGAAAGTCTCGTGCTCCAACGGGAAAGCAGTGCCAGCGGCGAGAGTCAACTGGCTGTGCTTCTTGCGGCACTGCTGAGCGAGACCGCGGCGAAGCGAGGGCTATTTGATGGTGTGTATTGACTTGATGTTGGTTGCACAAGGAACTTGAGCAGCAGTGATAGAGTGTTGATGGAAGTCGCGTGTGCAGACGTCTATTCCACACGAACGGATAGTTTGGTACGGTGTGATAGTAGTATAGTGCTACTCCTGCATTGTTGGGCGTGAGGTAAGGTGCATGTGGAGTAAGTCACGACAACTGACAGGGCGAGGGGAGTCATATATTGTTGAACCACGGTCGAGTCACAGCCAGACAGAAGGAGAAACGATAGTCGATGTGGTCCTACAGGCGATAGCTCGCATCAATGTTACGTCGGTCGCATGGGAAGTTGCGACCCTGATGCCCGAATCAAAACCGCGAACGCTTGATACTACTGCATGCGCTGCAGCGATGTTGCCGTGATGATGGCGACCTGCAGTCTGAAAGTGGTGAATGCTTGGAACAACTACAGCTACCAAAGGTTATCGAGGATGGTTGTCGACGAGGGTCGATGGTTCATCGGTAAATCCGACCGGACATCACAGGTACAGTACAGTAGCTTGACCACTGTCAGAAACCCAACCAGGGATCCGAAGCTCAAGCTGGCATGGATGAATTATTGATGGTCGATGAAGGTAATAATAAGCTCGGGGACGGCGTCTTTGACACAATTATTAACAATACGTTAATGGGATGGCAGAGTGCTGCGGTACGAGCAAGGAGCGGGTACAGTACCAGCAGGGTGACTTCCAGCTCTCTGCCCTAACAGTCTACCGGTACTCCTCTGCACTGTGCGGTAGATTGTGTACTGTGCAGTCGTAATGACTGATCCACATTGGGGCGATCACCGGCGAAGGGCACTTCAGCATCGCCAGCGTGCGAGTACTGAGCTCCTTTACCACGAGATAGTGGACACCATAGGTCGAAAGGAAGCTCGAGACAGGGTTGAGGCTATCGAGCTTGTGGGTGGCTCGGAGTTCGCACGACATACCAAATGCGCTGCACAGCGATACCTGATGGGATGAACGATACCAGACATGGATGCTGCATGCCTTCGAGTCAGAGGCGCTCGCGTAAAGTGGTAAGCTGCACCAGAGTCGGCGTTAGCAGTAAACCTTATGAGCGGCGGCGATCGCTTAGCGTCACCACACCTTCCTTAGTCGTTCTTCAGTCACTGTTCGGTACATCCGCACCTGGCGTCAACTCACGCGAATCAACCGCGATGCTCTGCTGGTTTGTCTCTCTTCGACACTCAGACAGGACCATACACCAAGCGTGTGCAAACCCCATATTTTGCCTGGTGTATGTAACTACATGTCATAGTCAAGGTCACTGAAGGCTACCTGTACTGTAGCAATACGGAGTCTGACGGTGAAGACATGAGGACCCTTTGATCCGTACATCAGTGTGGGTCCCCGACCGAGGTTAGTCGAACCGAGATATCATCACCTGCCTCTCTTTACCTTACTGTTATTTCAGTGTCATGATCATCTTGCAACAACAATATCGTCGCTGACCGCGGCGACAGGCGACGACGCAACTCTCGACAAAAGGAGCCTTCCACTTTGGCAATGGAGGCGTTCGCATGCGCCGAATTTCGCCTTGTCCTGGCTGGACGCTTGGAGGCGTCCGCAATGCCACGAGGCGACGTCCAGAACCAAGCCACCATTTTCAGACATATCAGATCTGTCCCGTGAACAACAAGCCCGCCACGATGCCTCTGCTCTGCTCTGCTCTCCTTTGTCACGACTGTCGCGGGCGACCAGCATTCATGTTGCTGGGACTCTGGATGTTGCCGCCGCCTCCGGCTCGGGAGGCGTCGTGCGTTGCGCCCTGTGCACTTCGCCAACCTTCTAGAAAGAAATTCAAAGGCACTAAGCTCTCTGGACGCACGCGACATGGACACCTAACTGGCTCACTATATCCCAACTTCTTACGTTATGAATACAAGTCCATGGCGTGGTGGGTCAATAGCTGTCCCTCTCACATACAGTAGCACGAGTAGCCGACTCGATCTGGCTTATGCAAATCCCGGCGAAGGCTGAAAGCTTTCACTCCTTTCGCGTGCCAGATTCCCCCAGGGCGTTGCTCGACATGGCCACTGGTGTGCTCGTGCTGCGATATGGTGCACAGTCAACTCGAACCCCGACAAGTAGATCTATATAATTGTGGTTTCACACTCAACGGTCGTTTGTTGTCCCCAGCTTCTGTAGACGCTTACGAATACAGGATATGGTCATGACAACTGTCATTATTCCCGTCGCTGTACTTCTCCAAGGCCCCCTAACTTACAGGCAAGCGAGAGACAATATCAATTCGCCATTACGGCCGCGTTAACGCCGCAAGCGCAAAATTGTTTCGTACGTTGCCAGCGTCGACGAGCAAAAAGGCGCGCAGACAACGCTTGACAACATCTGGTGGACCACAGGGTCCGAGTCAACCGTTTACTGTTCAAGTCTTCAACACCATGCCCCGTTTTTGACCCACTCATCTAATGCAACCTAAATCGCCTCGGTACTTGATGCTCGATACATGTATGATCTCTGAAGGCGCTGACATGTCCTGATGAGCCTCCAGTCATCCCCGTATCGAAATGCCACGGCTACCGGCGGTTGAGTTGAGCACGCGATCTTCTACGAGGAAATCTAGACCATGCTTCATGGTCATATGACTGTGCCGAGCGGTCAGAGACGATAGAGATAGCATTGCTTTGTCATATCCACGCCTTGTACTAAGAAGAGAGGTTGCTTTTAGATTACCGCACCCTCAGGGATGTAGGGACGTCTCCATACTGGACTGCCTCGTGAGGGCAATGAGCACAGGGCAGCTTTGACCGGGTGAAGGGCTACATTGCTTGTGAAACGTCGTCTGTTCACACGTCTTCGAGCTGCGCAACAGATCTACTGCAAGATCATCTTCCCCTGGGGCTCTAGTAACCTTCAAATTTCTAATATTTGGTCAGATACTGGACGCAGACGAGGAAAGACCGAGATTGCCAAGGACAGCAGTCAACGATCCGAGAAACCGGGACTGAATCCGCTTGCCGATCGCTGTTCATCGAAATCTCCAACAATACTAAGCTGGAGTAAAACGAGGCGACGTTCTTGAACAGAACTCGGTTTTGTACTTCTGAATCGTGAGAGAATCAGTCACTCGCCCAAAGTCTCCTCGATCAAGAACTCGTGTTCTAACGACGTCCAACCTCGACGACCCGATGCCCGAACAGTGTTCGTGTTTCCTGGGTTTAAACTGTTATCGCGGAAAGGCACAAGACAAAGTGTTAAGACCCGGTTTCCCGCTTATGGACATGATATTCCGTCCAACATGCAGTTGTGATCCTCGTCCCGTGCTGTACAGTGAGTACATGTACCTCGGATGTTGGCAGCGAACCTTCTTTTCTCGGTCGTGTTGTTAGACAGGGCAACCAGCTGGAAGTAACGAGAGTACAAGAGATTCTGTATCTGCTATATTGGGAAATGTATAATGCACCATTACGTAGGGCCCCGACGCCCTCTACATGTACTGTCTCCGTTCAGCCTGCATTCGTCTTCACATGCAGAAGATGACTTCATCGTTATTTCATCAAAAGAAACGACCTGGAATTCAGACAGCGTGGTCGTACAAATTGTCCTTCTTTACATCTCATCGTCCAACCGGGTACGCGGCGCATGGAACAATGCATGATACCCTGCACACGACTCACTCATGCGAGTCATCCATGCAGTGGATGGCTCGGTGGAGACACCGAGTCATGTCAACCTCAGGCATTCTTTCTCCAGCTCATGGCGATCGGGGAGTCGGTCGGACGATGTCTAAATAATGGCTCTTGATATTCAGCAGGAGTCCAGCCTCTCCAATTCCCTAGACTTATGAGTGCAAACCCACGCTTCATAAATGCTCTAACCCACATCACAACGGGAGCCAGATCAACCTTGACTATGATGAAGCCCGATCACCAGGAGCGATTTCGGCGGCCATACCTCGCAACCAGCTATTGGGTTTTTACTCGTTAAAGCCGCGACAATTGTCCATGGCAAACAGACTTTCACGCTTGGCCATGATACATGTACAGTACAATATAACAAGTGCTCTGCGAAGAAGCCCCGAAGCCACATCGAACATTCAATGTCTCGACGACAGCCAAGATGCTGGGCGAACTCTACATCTTCAATCGCTTACACGCTTACGATCATACTGTATATTCCACTGCCCGTAACCTTCCACAACTGCTTATTCTGCAAAAGGATGGCCACTACTTGATAGGCTTCAGGGTCGCATGTGCACGCAAACGGATATTGACACATCAATTCGGCGGCTTTCCGGTGGAGACCACATCGGCAATTACTCGTGCTTACACACGGCTCTTGCTGCGACCACTGACAACGCTCACACCGACGCGAGCACGGCGATATGCTCTACCACACGTTACTCGTCGATCGTGATTAGACACTCCTGACCCATCAACGCGAACTAGATCGCGGAGACTGTTGCATGCCCTCTCACTCCGAATAACTCACGCGGTTCCGCGGACAGCCAAGACTCGAGAGCGGAAAGATGGTTGCCTCTGGGTTGCTTGCTCTTTTGATACCTACTCGCGATTTCACTCTTGATACGAAACTCAAAATATGTACAAATGATGAGTATGCTTTTGCCCTTTATGGCGGTTTGCCAATCTAGGCGGACACGAGTCCGAAGGCATCTGCCGTTATGGCACGCTGTACTCGATACCTTTTCGACCACTAGACTACACACCATGTCTGATCACCGTCAACGCTTACAATGACCACAAGGCCGACCCTCAATGCCGACGTTCCCCGCATACCAACTCACTTGAGTCGTTGGTCCAGAGCATCAACCCTCGGCTTCAATTTCGTAGCTGTTGCTCTTGTGCTTTGGCTGGAACTGGAAGTCCTTGTGCGCAGGACCCAAGAACATTTCACTGTGACCCATTAGCATGTTGCACTTTTATCGGTCTCTCAAGAATAAAAACTCACCTGATCTTGACCCAGTCCATGTAGTTGGAGCTACTCAGCAACGTCTCCAGATCATCACGTCCCTTGTACGCAGGCGGTCTATCACCTAGTCTCGGAGGCAGATGCTCCAGCACACCAAGAGGCACATAACGACAGCTGAAGCGAGCCACTCGAGCAAGAAGCGCCTGGTTGTGCCGACACCGACCTCGTCCGAGCCCCAGTACTCGAGTCCGTTGCGCGCAAACTGCTCGATGTATCGCAGCCGCTCTGACGCAGACTTGTCGAGGTATTGCCTCTGTTCAATCTCTTCAAAGATCCATGGCTTGACTAGGGCGCCGCGGGCGACCATGCATGAATCGACCTTTGCCTCGTCGAGGTGGCGGTAGTAGTCTTCGTGGCTGTAGACGTCGCCGTTACCGATGAAATAGACTTGTCCGTTGTTTGAGGCTGTGAGGTCGCGGCCGTCGGCTTCGCGGACCGTGTCCGTGATCGCATCGGTCTTCTTCTGTAGGTTCTTGATTGTGGCCGCGCATGAGGCAATGTATTCCCAGTCGGCGTCGCGTGTGTAGCGCTGCTGTCTGCTGCGGCCGTGGAGAGTGATTCCTGCAATACCTGCAGGTCCTTCGCCCAGATCTTGCGCTTCACCACCTCCGAGGACCAGACGCTGCACCAGCTTGTCGGCGGTTGGGTGGTTGTCCTTTGTACCCATGCGGATCTTGACCGTGATTGGCACTTCGTTTGAGACTGCATTCATGCCTCGCAGAATCTTCTCGAGTCGGCCCGGGTTGTCGAGGAGCGCAGAACCAGCTCCTTGACGGAAGACCAGATCGATCGGACATCCGCAATTCAGATCGATTGCTCGGAGATTGGGGCAGAGCTTTGTGATGATCTCTGCTGTTTTCATTGCCAACCACGGCTTGTTACCAGCGATTTGAGCACCGAACTTGAGATCCTTGGAGTTGTCGTAGTCCGTCACGATTGAGGTAGGAGTGTATCTTGGCGGCTTGGTCTCGGTCTCGTGAGCCTTGAGCAGAGCCCATTCGCTCTTCTCGCCCTGAATCAGCGGCATACCCATTGCCATTTCCGACCAGGTGACTTGAGCGCCGAGCGACACACAGAGTCTCCTGAATGGTAAGTTGCCGACCGTTGTCAAAGGGCTCAAGCTTGGTGTCTCTGGTCCGTAGTAGATGCGTCTCTTCTCCGAGGCCTTGAAAGGGGCTTCGATGTAAGCAGCGCGCATCTCCTCGACAGCGGACTTGTCCAGTCCAGCTCCTTCGCCATTTCCGCGCTTCTCTTTATAGATCTTGTCAATCTTCGACTGACGCTTTTCCATCCAGTCAAGCCACTGCTCAGACTTTGGCGTCTTGATGATCTTCTTTCTCAATTCAATCTTTGTTCCATTTGGCACAATGTTCACCACACCAGGTCCATCCTCTTCTTCCTCATCGTTCGTGCCGTCGTGATTGCCGTCTTTGGCGACGAGCACAAGCTCCTTGCGGCCGTCTTCAGTCTCGCGTTCAGTAGAATGCGATCCGGCGAAACGGCATTTCCAGCCAGCAGTACAGTAGCCCTTGACTTCGAAGACAGGACATTTGGCGTTGAAGGTGTCGAGATCAGCTCTCTTTCCCTCGCTCAAGTACTTCCTGAGGTCGTGAATAAACTTGCACTTATCGCCGAACCTGCACTCTTTAGGCGAGAACTCGTTTGATCTGGCGACCGAAGAACACAAAGGTAGCGCATCTCTGGAACTACCAAATGTGCGTGCCTTGTTTTGACCCTTTTCTTTCTTCTCCTTCTTGCCTCTTTTGTCGCCTCTCTCGTCGCCATTCTTTCCAGCAGCCTCGGCCGCATCATCGTCTCGGTCGTCTCGACGTGCAGTGCCGACTTGACGTCTGCCGGTGACCTGAATGAGAAACTCTGCCTTGACTGGGGCGACACCGTTCACTCTTTCTGGCTTTGCTGGAGGCTCAGCGGCTGTGGCAGGGTCCTGCTCCAACTTGACGCGCTTAGCGGCTGGCTGCTCAAACTCGCTGTCGTCTCTGTCGCCGTTCTTCTTGGCAGCCTCTTCGCCGTGACGCTCAATCTTCTCGGCTTTGGTGAGGGCGGAGTCGCCATTCATGATTTCAGCTTGCGGGTTTGCGACCTTGGTAGAAGCGTCTGTAGAGGAAGGCTGGAGCGAAGCGGAGCCATTTATAGGGTTGGTTGTGCCATCTGGCATAGGATTGTCCCCGTTCGAAGCCATGATGAGATCTGTGGGTTGTGATTTGCTTCGATCCACTGGGTACGACTTGTGCTGCAATCTGATTCCGCTACCACTGCCAGATTTTGTAAATCAAGCCTCTGATCTGGGTAGTTTCGGTGAGTCTTTCACAACCGATCGATTCAATGGAGTGGTCTTCGTAGCTCGCCCGTCGACTCACGGTCGAGTTCACCTATCGATAAGCGGGTCCAGAAAAATGCGATCCCCGCGGCGATTCCCCGGCTGAACTCTGTAGTTAAGTTTTAACCACAACGCGTGAGCTTCCGAGGTGTGACGTATGTTGGTCAGCTCGTGAAGTCCACCGTCGAAACCTGGCCAAGCGAACAGCAACGTCGTGTCTCGACTTTCCTCTTCAACTTCACGTTCTCCTTCTACTCACACAAACACCCTGGGAGACTTGAAATCAGCATCTCGAAGCTTCAAAACAATCGATCAGTTCAATCAATCACAAATACACGATATCAGTGCAACGCAAAAACATCCTAAGACATCCGGCTCTGATCCTACAAGATGACGCTCTACTACAGTCTTGTAAGTCAACACCGTCCTGAAACATCACTTTCGTATCCTGTGCGGTCAGCTTCCTGCTCAAGGGCCCAAGCGGCGATGTGTCAATTGCACGTGACACGTCTGCAGCTCTTCAATGACCTACTGGAGGTCTTTTTCTGGCTCGATCAAGTTCAGCCCTGTAGCAGTCCATTGATCATTTCTTTCTCTCTGATAAATCCAAGCTGACGGATGGTCTCTCTAGGTGTTCTGCCTTCTCGTCTTCGAGATGGTTATTTTCATGGCCCTCATCGTTCCTATGCCATTCAAGTGGAAGCGCGGACTCTTCACTTTCTTGGCTGAAAGTCCCATAGTGGCTAAAATACAGTATGGAATGAAGGTAAGAATCACCGGTACAACAACACCGAGAACACCGTTGACCATTCTAGATAACGTTTATCTTCATTCTGATCCTGTTCCTGGACAGTGTCAACCGCGTCTACCGCGTCCAGGTTGAGCTGCACAACGTCTCAAAGACGAACGCAGCGTAAGTGAAACATTGATTGCTCATTTCGAACTCTTGACTGATTTAATCGCAGTGCTGCTGCTATGGGTTCCGAGCGTATGGAGGTCCAAGCCCGCAAGTTCTACTCGCAGCGCAACCTGTACCTCTGTGGTTTCACTCTTTTCTTGTCCTTGATCCTCAACCGCACCTACACCATGATCTTGGATCTTCTCCGCCTTGAGGAGGAGAACAAGGGCCTCAAGGGTTCCCCAGACGCCTCCGGCAAGAACGCTGGCAAGCTCGACAAGGCTGGCGACATCGGCGAGATCGGCAAACTGAAGAAGGAGATTGAGCGCCGTGACCGCGACATTGAGGTCCTCAAGAGCCAAAGCCAGGGTCTTCACGACGAGTACAATAGAATGGGAGACACCATGGGCGTCAAGGACAAGCTCACCAAGAAGGACCGATAGATGCGAAGTTCCGAACAGAAGCACTCGTCACGGGAATGATACGGAGGGTCAAGCGGAAGGAAGGCGAAACACCAGACGAGGAAAAGGATAGCTTACATGTGTCCATCAGGGTGTGCAGCCGCAATAGAATGGTTCTTGCGGATGTATCACACATGAACAACATCATAGCAGCTGGCATGATTACCTGAAAATATTACATAGCATAAGCTTCGATGAAGAGGGCAGTCGTTGAATTGCATCAAATTCTATCATATCGCTCTCCCGATGCTCGTTGCCATCAATATGTGACGATGGTGTTTTCCTGTACTAACTCCGCATAATGCCATATCGTTCGTAACCATACTACCTCGACGCCTTGCTATGCATGAAGGAAGACTGAATTCAAGCTTGCATTTGCACATCCTCGGCCTTGGAGTGCTGTTCGTTGCCAGAAGCAAATTGACCAGGTCTGACACCAAAGACCTTCTCCTTGACCTGCGCGGCCATCAAACCAGTCCTCTCCTCTGCCGCAATCTTCTCGGCAGCCTTGACGACCTTGTCCATCTTCGGATCTTTACCAGGCTGAGCCTCGCCGGATCCAGTGCCAGCTCTGGTCATGGCAATGACACCTCCCGAACCCCTGTTCTTCCAGTCCTGCTTGACCAAGCCGATCTTGCCAGCCAGATCCTGCATCTGCTTCGTCGAGTACTCGCGATTCGTGAATAATGGCGACGCCGAGAGTGTCTGCACCCAGTACTTGTTCCATAGGGTCTCCAGCAATGTAGTGTCAAGCGTGCTCTTGTAGTGGCTGACATCCAGACTATAGTAGCGATGGGCATGCGCTCCGAAATCCGCAGCCTTGCCCATCGGCACCGCTGCATTGCCCACTGAACCCTCGCCGCCCTTGCCCGCCTCGGTCGCCGGTTTGTAGTTCTCCGGGTAGGTCCTGAAAGCACCGATCTCAACCTTGCCGGCGCTGACAGTGCGGTCCGGATCTACGACGACAGCGACGAAGGGTTCGCTGAAGGTCTGCCAATTGTTCTGCGTCGCGACATCAATGCCGCTGAGCCAGCAGCCGTAACCAGGGTGTGAGTGGTACCAGCCAACTGCGTTCTCTTGCCGACCTGACTCACGACTCTTTTCCAGGAAGTTGACCAGGTATTCGTTTGCTTCGTCCTGTGCGTTAACGCGGGTCTCTGTGCCTTCGACTGGTAGGCGGATGGCGTCTGTGACGATGAAGGAGGAGCCGGAGACGTAGCCTATCATCAGGCCCATTACTTCGATTGAGCCGCCGGAGCGAGCGTGCATGACCATCTTGAGAAGAGCGAGTGCTGAAATGCGCACGTCTTTGAAATGGTGCGGGTCGCTGCGCCAGGGTTTGGCGTCGTTGATTGCCTTGAGCGCAGCTGTGTCGTAATTGTAGAGCGCATCGCGGCGTGGATCTACGAGCTGTACTGCATTCTCAAGCTCTGGTGAGTCAGTTAGTGAGGGCTGCGTTAGGGAGTGCGGTCGCCGTACCCCACGTCTTGCGTGCTGCGTCCATCTTGGGTGTGATTCAAGTTGGAATATCTTGCTACTTAAGGCGACTGCGATATGACTGACTGACTGATTGGAGACAGTAGAAGATTAGTAGGTGAAGGATGTCGCAGCACTTCGAAAGATCAGAGGTGAATTAAAGTCGAAGTCACCGGTATGTACATGTAGTCCGGGCGTTAGTGTAAACTCCGCGTTCAAGAGAGCTTGGCACACTCCACGCAGCCGTCACATTCACGCGAGGTTTCCAGGAAGGAGCTGACCAGTCCGACCTCGATCTTTGGAGAACTCCGATTTTCGCGACAGCGAACGCGACAACGATCACGACACCGATCACGACAGCGAACGCGACATCGAGAGCGACAGCGAGAGCGCTGATGATCTATATCTCAACAAAGTCAATCATCTCGTGAGCAGCAATCCATCTCGAAGCAGGTGTGATGAGCATCTGCATATCAGAAGGTCATCCTGAACTTGAGGTGGTAGCGGATCTAGTAGAAGGTCTTTAGAACTGTAGAGACCAAATTGTGTGCAGCCGTGAGGACTATACGGAACCGCTTCAAGGAATTTCCTGTCGCTGACCTCCGATCTCAGTTCGCGGAAAAGCATGTAGAATTGTTCTTCTTCGTCACAGAACTCCATAAGATGATCCTAAGAGGTCGCCAACCTATCGAGCCTGAAAATTAACACGAAGCGCATACCTTGTTGTCTAGCTAGAGCTTCTCGAAGCCTCCTAGTGAGACGTTTGCATCGGGAATATATCTCGTATCCGCGGTCATCTAATCTCTGATCTGTCCGATCTCCTCGTTCGCGAGGTCGGAATTCTCTCTCCTTGTCCTTGTCAAGAACGTGAGGCATGTAGTTTGACTATGCATCGCCTTCGACAATCTTGACTTAGATGTTTGGAAACCCAGCTTCTAATGTAAGTGCTCGTATTACTTTCTCTGCTCCCCATTTCGAACTCTCGCAGTATTTGACTTGTTACATTGAAGCACAGATTTTCCCGAATGCGCACCATCATCCCTTCGAAGACACGAACTACAACCCGTATGAGAACAATGCGCACGTCGACGTTCCTTCGCCATTGAAGCAGCACATTATCATGCCAAGCCTCATGCGAGTACGATCATTGACAAGAGATGCAGCGGAAGTCTCGGTCGATCCGGAAGCATGGCTCTATGCTCGAGTAGCCTTCTTGTTCTTCATAACACTACTCACTACCTGGGATAGTTCCAGACGTTCAAAATGAAACACGACCAGCTAACATGTCCTAGATTCCGTCGAGCGTAAACCGAGTCTATGCTCTTCGATACCCTGACGCAGCAGACTTTGGCATGAACTACGCCTCCGCCTTTGTCTTCCCCTTGCAAGGCTTCTGGAACGTAGTGGCCTACATGATCACGTCGCAAAGTACATGCCGCCACCTTTGGCTCGACGTCATGCAATTCTTCGGGCGAACTTCATCGCAGCCAATACGCAGCGAGCGGAGCTTCAGTGAGACATCAAGCAGGACGTTGACACGTGCCTCCATGGTTGAGAATACGCTGGACGAGACGAAGTCAACAGACTACGCTCATGTGCAGGAGCCGGAGCGGGCATATGTTGCGTGAGACAGGGAAACCAAGACTTGACCCCTATAGCGCAGTCATCTGGATAGTCATGCATCTTTAAAGTTATTTTCCTTCAGCATTCCAACAGTGTGGTCGGGAACATGGACATCAAAAGTCACAGACACAAGAACTCTATGCTGCATCAGAGAAGAAACGTTGGAGCAGAATCAGAGCGGTGTCAAGTAAGAACAGCAGTGCACAGCACTGACTCATTTCGTGAAAGATCCACTATCGCAAGCACATCATCCTGAGGCCAAGCCATATAACCTTCCCGCTCTTCATCGAACCTAATCTTCCAACCAGAAGAAAAAAACTCATCCTTCGAAAATGCCAACCAGGTATCATACATAACCACCGATGACGCAAAACACACCAGACGCCCCTGCCGAGATGATGAAACCGAGACCCCTCGCGTAGTGAACGCCATCATATAAACGCCCAGAAATGCTGTAGTAAGATAGTCCGGCATGACGGACCGGATATGGTGAAGAGAAATTGTGACAGCCGGTCGCGCGACTAGCTGCTGTTGGCGCGCAAAAGAGCTTCCTACTAAGAATTAGCATGACATTCATATATCTCAAGGAAGTAGGTCGTGACTTACCCTGCTCAAAGGATCGTTCTGATCAGCCGTAAATATCGACGGACTCTCGAGCGAGGAGGCCTCGGTGTACCCTCTCACAGCCATCTCTGGTCTCATGGGCGAGTTCGCGGTCGGTGTGACCTGGCCGCCGGCCACATTGTCCACGGTGATGCCGCGGCCGTCTTTGCTGCGGTCGAGGAGGGCGCCGCCGAGAGTGGCGCATTTGAGGATAGTCTGGACCAGCTGTGTTGGTTTGAGCGGTTTCGAGAGGTACTCGTCCATCTGCGCCTGGATGCACTTCTCGCGGTCGCCGAGCATGGCGTGGGCGGTCAGGGCGATAATGGGGGTACGGGTGAGCCCCATTTCACGCTCGTAGATGCGGATATTGCCTGTGGCTTCGAAACCTCCCATGACTGGCATTTGCACATCCATGAGTACAACGTCGTAGCGCTTCTTCTTGATGGCTTCGAGGGCTTCGAGTCCGTTGTTTGCGACGGTTACTGTGTGGTGGTGTTTTTGCAGAATCTTTACGGCCAATCTTTGGTTGACCAGGTTGTCTTCGGCGAGCAGGATGTCGAACTTCATGCTGGCGTCTGTCACAGCTGGTGCTGCCCTGCCTTCGAGTGCCGGAATGAGTGCATTTCCGAGATCGATCTTTTCACATGGAGTTGTCATGTAGCTTGCTATACCGTCTTCGAGCGCTGATTTGAAGTTCATGCTGATAACGGGCGCAAGCTGGACGATCGGTATGTACTTGAAGTCTTCGACGTGTCGCAAATGCTTGCCGACGTCGTTATCATCAGTTAATACACAATCATACTTGACTCCGCCAGGCTTTGCAGGGTTAGGTGATGGTACGTCCTGTTCGTGATGGACGACGAGAGGAACAAGATCCAGTTCCTTAAGGTGCTGTTCGATAAGTTCAGAGCAGCCAGTGTTGCCTTTGTCGATGAAAAGGATCGTGTGCTTGCGGTACGTCGAGAGCGATTTCTCGACGGCTGCATAGTCCGGCTTACCAATCCTGAATTTGACAGTAAAGTAGAACTGACTACCCTTGCCATGATCGGACTCGACCCACATACGACCGTGCATGAGGCCGACAAGCTTTCTCGAGATGGACAGACCAAGACCTGTACCGCCAAACTTTCTTGTCGTCGAGCCATCAGCCTGCTGAAATGTGTCGAAAATAAGGTCAAGCTTGTTGCTGGCGATACCGATACCGGTGTCTGATACACAGAACTTGACAGCGAATTGATCCTCAGCACATCCTTCTTGGTCAGCAGCAGAAATCTTTAGTCGGACCTCTCCCTTTTCGGTGAACTTGATAGCGTTTCCTACCAAGTTGAGGATGATTTGGCGTAATCTGAACGAGTCTCCAGTGACGTAGTCTGGCACTGAACTGTCGACCTCATAGGCTAGATCAAGATCTTTCTCGTTAGCCTTGACAGCCAATGACTTCATGCCATTGAAGACTTGACCGCGAAGTGTGAATGGGACTTCCTCAACCACCATTCTGTTTGCTTCAATCTTGGAAATATCAAGGATATCGTCAATGATGGTCAACAGACTATTAGCCAGCTGATAGACCAAGTTCAACATCTCTCGCTGGTTTTGATTCAACTCGGTGTCCAAGGTGAGTTGGGTCATACCAATGATACCATTCATGGGTGTCCTGATCTCGTGAGACATGTTGGCGAGGAACTCGGACTTTGTCTTGTTGGCCAATTCGGCAGCTTCTCTTGCTGCCGTGTTCCTTTGAATACTTTCGCGCAAATTGCTAACCATCTTGTTGATTTTTTGCTTGAGCTCGTTCATTTCTCCGGAAGCCTCGACGGTGATCATCTGGCTAAAGTCGCCAACAGTGGCGGAGTTTGTGATATCGCCAAACGCGCGCACTTGAGAAGTCAAGTTTTGAGCCATGGTATTGACGTCCGAGGTGATCTCCTTCCATCGTCCAGCGATGCCCTCGACCTCGGCTTGTCCACCCATCTTGCCATCTACACCAACGTCTCTTGCGACACGCTTGACGGCCAAGGACCAGTCGTCCAGTCTGCTGACCATGTCGTTGATCGTATCTTTCAGGAGTAAGATCTCTCCCTGGGCATGGACCTTGATACGTTGCGTCATGTCTCCGCGTGCAATAGCTTGTGTCACATCGGAAATGTTTCTGACTTGGTGGGTCAGATTGTTGGCCATGGTGTTGACGTTCTCGGTCAACTCTTTCCATTTGCCTTCGACGTTTTCAACCTCTGCCTGGCCGCCCAGAGTACCCTCAGTACCGACTTCTCTTGCAACCTTGCTGACTTCGTAAGCAAATGTGCTGAGTTTGTCAACCATGGTGTTGATGGTGATCTTGAGCTCGAGAATTTCACCCTTGACCTCGGCCGTGACCTTCTTACTTAGGTCACCGTTCGCGACTGCTGTTGTGACTTCTGCAATCTCTCGGACCTGTGTTGTCAAATTCTGGGCCATGCCATTGACATTCTCAGTCAGGTCCTTCCATGTGCCTTCGACTCCATACACAGTAGCTTGGCCACCGAGTCGCCCGTCGGTTCCTACTTCGCGAGCAAGGGTCGTGACTTCGTGGGCAAACTGCCTAAGTTGGTCCACCATGGAGTTGATGGTCGATTTGAGCTCCAGAATTTCCCCCTTACATTCGGCTTTGACCTTTTGTGTAAGATCACCCTTGGCGACTGCGGTAGTGACTTCAGCAATATCTCGTACTTGGGTCGTGAGGTTGTTGGCCATGGCGTTGACGTTGACAGTAAGATCGTTCCACATTCCTTGTACGCCTTCGATGCGAGCCTGTCCACCAAGCTTACCTTCGGTACCAACGTCGCGAGATACTCGGGTAACTTCGGTAGCAAAGGTCCTCAGCTGATCCACCATGGTATTGATTGTCTGTTGCAGCTGAAGAATCTCTCCTTTGGCAGGGCGTTCGATCTTGCGACTCAGGTCACCTTGAGCGACAGCGGTTGTGACGACAGCGATTTCTCTGACTTGGTTGGTGAGATTTTCAGCCATGATGTTGACTGGAGTAAGTTAGCATTGGTGCGCTTAGAGAACATGAAACACATACCATTCTGAGTCAACTCGGCCCAGATACCGTCAACGCCTGGCAATACAGCCTGTCCACCGAGACGACCTTCTGTGCCGACTTCTTTTGCGAGATGTGTAACCTGACTTGCAAAGTCCTGTAGCTGATCCACCATGCGGTTGATTGTGCGTTTGAAGGTAGCGATTTCCGGATCTCTTTCTTTGGCGTTGATAAGGACCTTTTTGCTCAAATCTCCGTTGGCAACAGCAGTGATGATGCTCCCGATCTCGCGAAGGACTTTTTGATATGTAGCGTTAATCTGCTGGTTCTTAGACAGCTCGCGTTTCAGTGTCTCCACCTCTTGTAGCGAGTACTCGATGCTACCAAGTGCATCGTGGGTGGCTCGTTGTTGTTGCTCCAGCTTGACGTTGATGCTTTCGATATACTGGCTCTGGGCTTGGATTTGGGAGGATTGCTGAGCAACATGCGATCGTACGTGACCAAGTTGTTCTTCGGTGAGATCTGCAGCCCCATCTTGCTTGAACAGTAACTGGTTGACAAAGGAGCCAGCTCGTGAGCGATTGGTTGTGTTCGGGATAGGTGTGCGTGTCGGAGTAGTAGTGGCTGAATTGAATGGTGAGACTTCAGGCTCAAGCGGTGTGATCGGGAGGGAAGATTGCGAACCAGAACCAGCAGCTTTTGCCTCGAGGTACTCAATTCGAGATGCAAGTGCGTTGATCTCTTTCTCCAATGACCTCTTCTCTGCAGTGTCGGGACCAGGTAGCGAGATGTTGCTTGCTTTTGAACGGTTCAAGGCTACTCTGCCGGAAAATGAGTCCTCCTCGGAAAGATTGTGCTGCTTTGCGAGGTTGGAGAGAATGCCCGTAAGCGCCGCATGCATGGTGTTATCTGCCATTGTGGGCAGTACAGCGGTGCAGTGAGAGGGAGGACTATGGGTGTAGTTTGTGTCGAGGCCTATCTTGGCCGACCGGCGCTCGTTTGAGCGCAATGAGCTGACGCGTCCAGCAGAGGATGTGAATGGTGAACCGAGCTATAGGAGGTCGGAGTCGCGGGCTGACAAGAGTGCTTTGGGATGATAGAGACAGTTGGAGTACGCTGACAGAAGGAAAGAAGGGATGACAGTGTGGTGTTGCGGGCGAAGACGAAGGATGGAAACACGAATCAGCAAATGGGTCCAGAGTGGAGGGTGGTCCCAAGGTTAGTGCTGTCGACCGCTGGTCAGTGTGGAGCGAGGCAGGCTAGGAGAGAGCCTGAGGACGGAATACGGGAGCGAGCTCTGGGGCACTGAGCCCAATCGGGTCAGGGTCCTACGGGCTCGGGCAAAGTACGGTACTGAACTTGCACGCGATCAGGCGTATTACCCATCACGATCGACACAGGCATATCAGCATCGAAGCCTCGTGTCCTTCTTCTATTCACGAATGAAATTCCAACTACCAAGAACACAGACGTACAGCTGACGACGTTGCACGACAAGACGTGTACCACCATGTGCCTCAAGAACAACCATGTCACCGGAAGAACAAATGATGAGCAATAGTCCGGCAATAGGTAGCGACCCATACAGTAGCATGTCCCGACCCACATCAGAAGCAACGTGCCCGTGCCAAGTTGCAGCCACTGCGGGACGTTCAGCAGAGCCGCCGAGGCAAATTGTCCAGAACTGCTGTTCATCCACATCTTCTTCGCTACGGAATCTCCGTGGTTTACGTGGTTTACGGTTGACGAGATTGAGTGGCCCCATATAACGGGATGCCAATGCCGTATCTCGGTCTGTGGTCGGCTCGGAGAGTCACTCGTCATGCCACAAAAACAGACGACGCTTTGGAGTTGGCCAACGGATAAGGTACCCATGTGAGAGGCGTGATGCGGAATATGCCCCGTCGCGATTAAGCGAAAGGAACACTAATGACATCTGCCTGAATGCCTTCCACCTCCCATATAAAATCATTTGCAATGTTTCCAGGACGTTCATACAGACACTGTTACATTCCTCAGACTCGAATCTCGAACCAGAACTTGAAATCTTATCTCACTCCTGAAAATCCAAAATGATAATGATGATCAGCGCGCCGATCCTCTCGAGCCATTCCTCTGATGTTTCGTTGTACACACTTGGCCTCCACCTACGGTATCTTCCTTTTACACAAACACTTCCTTGCGAGAATACTTCCTCCAGGTCTTGCCCTCCTTGATACCAAGATTCACTTGTTGCAGCCTATAACCTGCATGATCTCTGACCCAGTGCCGCGAGGCTGAAACACGACACACCGGGGAAGCGGATTAGACTTCCAGGGTCTGAACCTCGCAATGAACCATCGGAATGCGTAGAAAATACTGTAATGCCGCATAGAGTTTTGTTTCCGGCTCTTCAATTCACATGTGCCTCAATAATAATATTGATAATAATAGACGGTATTGGTACGACTAATCGTTTGGCGGTACCTGTTTAATGCCGAGGCAGCTCGCGCTTTTACGAACAAGATAGAGATCAGAAAAGATGGCTCAGAGTTGATGCTTATTGTGAGGTCTTGTATGATGCATCTTGAGCTGCTATCACTCCATCATATTCTTGGACCAACCTGTGTGCTACCGGCGTATTTCTAGCTGTACGCAGAACTTTCTCCTGACCTTGCCCATCAGATGCAGCCAACGCCAGATCAGGTTCCCAATGCTTCGAGGGAGCAGTACTTTGTCTGGCATATCATAATTCATGTCCGTCGTCAGGCTGCGCGTGAAGTGTCTTCACGCTCATGGCGCTGATTGTCCCACTCCACGCATGTTCTGCTTCATGTCATCCGTAGTCTGTTCCTTCAATGGCCGAACCTCTTCACCTCTTCCTACCAAATCCAAACATGCCCTGACTCTTGCCCTTGGAGTTCCTCGAACCATTACCACCATCCAGATCCATCGCATCATCATCGAACGCACTTCCGCCCATCTTTCCCCTCGTCCTACCCAACCGAGCACCAGACGCATCGTCCTCACCCTTTCCATACACTTCCGTAGCCCTGCTCATCTGCTGCTGAATTTCTGCTTTCCTGGTGTTGCGCTTCACCGCCTCGGTCCGGACTCTTGCCATCTCTGCCTCCAGATCAGCCAATACGCCTTCGCATCGTTGACTCCATGCTCCGAGCTCTGAGACCATTGATGCGACGCTTCCGGGCGCGAGATCGCGCAGTGGTGCTACAGAAGTGATGACGACGATTTGGTGCCCAGGATTGAGTGTTCCGGATAGGAGGTCTGCGTAGATGGCGTCTGTGACTAGACTCTCCAGCTCGCGTGGTGTGGTCAGCGAGAGGACGGATTGGAGGTTGCTGTATGTGAGCTGTGAAGATGAGGTGCAACGAGCTGCAAGGGTGAGGAGTGTCAAAAGGCGAAGCTTGTGAGTCTGGGTGTTATTGAGGGATGGTAATGAGCTTGATGCAGCTGCACCTTGTCAGTGAGGTTCAGTGCAACTCATGCTGTATCGGCATACATTGGTAGTCCTGCCATGTTCCCCAAGCAAAGATTTCCAGCAGTTTGTAGTGACTTGCGTATTGTGCATCTTCCTGGAGCTTCTGGATCGCTGGCGTCTGTAATAGCTCGGCAAAGACGTATGTGTTCTGTGCAGAAGTCGCTTGCATGACCAGATCCGCCGCTGCTCGAGGAGAAGTAGCCGATTTGGCTAGAGCTAGGAAAGGCGCCAGCGCATTGATCGCACGCGTCTGCTCCATGTTGTGCGAAGTTGTACGAATTTCTGAAGAATCGCTGTATCTACTTGCTGCAGACCCTGTCTCGATGAGGCGTTGGAAGTTGATGAGAGAGTGAGTTGAAGAGTGTGTGAACGATTAGGTCACTGACTTCATGTTCACTTCCCCAGCGTGCCAAGCTCCAGGGCTTCGCCTTCAGCCCACAAAACCGGTGGTAAAACAGAAACGGACGATCCAAGTCACGATCACAGACTGTGAGACTGTACGGAAAGGCTCTGAACAAGTTACATTATTCTTCCCACTAGCCACACGGCGCACTCCTCCTCGCAGACGACTGTCCCAAAAACGCCTCGCTGATGCACAAGTACAACAGCCCAATGATTAGCTTCCACGAATACCAATATCATGTCCCGCCTTCCAAGCGCCCATCAAATGCAAAACCAATAACGGAATGGGGTATTATATACTAAAGTGGGGTGGTGGGTATAAAGACCCAAGTCTAAAGGGAAAAAGAGACAAGCCGGTCATGCTAGACCAAGATCAACCGGCTCGGTCTCTGCCACGCTTCCTGAACCAATCCATTACACGACGAGCACCTCCGCTGCTGCCACTGTTTCCGTTATTCTCGTACGCTTCTCCAAACTTTCTGTTCTTGTTCTGAATACCAGCCTGCTGTGGACGTTGTTGTGGGCGGCCCCGAGGCTCAGATTTCTGCTCGAACCCAGGTGGGTACTGCGGTCGATGTTGTTGATACTGTCCAGAGGTCGACTGATCGGTCGTGTTGGTCTCCTGTGATTGTGATGGACTGTAAAATTGATCGCCTTGTGTTCGCGGCGAATATCCAGCATATGGCGACTGAGCAGGAGGATAATTCAGCAAGTCCGGAGCAGTAGCGCCACGCTGCATGCCCTGAGGCTGTTGTGGCACGGGCTTTCTGCGTGCATAGTCATAGCTGTCGGGGAGAACATCAATCGTGCTGGCCTCTGTCTCTCCACTCGGGCTTCTTCCTCGTCCGAAGGCCATGCCAGTGGGTGCTTTCGAATCGTGACGGCTACGAGGAGGCTGAATGATCACAGAACCCCTCTTGTTATCGTAAGCAGGCTCGTCTTTGCTGCCCGTCAAGCTCATTCGTGAGAACGCTGATGGCAAGAACGAAAATCGTTTGGATGCTCTCTTGTTTGGCTCCTCGCTGTCACGACGATTGAAGCCGAACGAGCTACGGCGAGAATCAGTAGAAGGACGTGGCAAGGCCTCTGCTTCATTTGAGATGGTGTTCTTCATGCTGACAGGAGGGTATGCACGATCTTTCTTCGGTCGTGTCTGAGCTGGCTGAGTTGACTGAACTGCCTCCGGATCCTGTTGTTGTGATTGACGACGAGTAGAGTTTGATCGACCAAACAACTTGGACGTGAAACTCTCCATAGTGCTCGTCCTCCTGTGACGGGGGCGGTCTGGCGCTTCCATCGATGGACGTGGCTCGGAATCGGTGGGGACTTGCTGGCTAAGAGGACGACCAGTCGATGGATCTCTACCACCAGGTGAAAGCGGACCAGACATGATGTATCCCGACTTGGCAGGCTGTGCAAAACGTCCTTCGACATTGTGTACGGCAACTTCGGCAGCAGATGGTTGGCCATAGGAGTTGCCTCGAGACGGCAGACGCGATTGTCCTGTCATAGAACCCCGAGTCGAAGGACGTGTGACTGGCGAAGTTGGAGACCCGACAAGTGCGGTAAAGTCGGAGACGGCTCGAGTTGGCTCGCGCGCAGGGCGAGCTGGTGCAGCCATTGCTCCTTGGGTTGGCGGTCTGCTCTGGGTTTTGGGCGGCGGCAGGGCCTGTTCGGCGTTCGACGCAATCTCGACAGGTCTGTTTGCGCTGTCTCCTCTTGCACGAGTCTTTGCTTGTGGGGCGTTGGCGGGCGCTGCTTGGTCCACAGGCGTCGTGATTGGAGATACACGAGCAGTCTGCGTGGAAGGCGCAACGTATTCCAATTGTACAGTCCTGCGCTTGGCATCGCGATCTCTCCTTGCTCTTTCTTCTTGTTCGGCCTGCGTGGCGACACGTGGATTGCTGGGCATAGCCATTGACTGATGCTTGACAGGCTCGCGGACTGATGCGCTGCGATTGAGGCCAGGAACGTCGAGTTGCTCGGTAGGCTCCATGCTAGGTTGAGCGTCTGCGGTGGCGTCTGCGCTGCTCGTGATGAACGAAACGACATGTGCGTACTCGGCGAGCCAGCTGTGGCGGGCAACCTCGAATAGATCGGCACGTTTCCTTGGATCAGGAACAAGAATACGACGGAGAAGGTCGCGAGCATGTGGAGTGACATATTCGGGGAATGTGAGAGGAGTCGACACAATATACTTGTAGAGCAGGTTGATGTTGTCGCCTTCCGGGTTGGCTGGATCATCGTCGAAGGGCAGATAACCGGCAAGCATGGCGTACTGCAAAGAATTAGTAAAGCGATTGAATGAGAGTCAAATTGGACATACCAGAATGACACCACAACTCCAGACATCGACCTTCCGTCCGGTATAGAGCGAGTCACTAACGACAAGTTCGGGAGCAGCATAGCAGGGACTGCCACAGCTGGTCTGCATCAAGTCTCCACGTCGGTGTCCGTCCGGCTGAATCTGGTCCAGACCGTAACGTTGTACAAAGTCTTTCTGGGCGAGGCCATACTCAACTTCCTCGCCTAACTCGTCGTGAGGGTTGAAGGTATTGGCGAAACCAAAATCTGTGATGATGATGTTCTTATTACGATCAAGCAGAAGGTTCTCGAGCTTTAGGTCGCGATGCACGATACCACGCTTATGAAGGTACCCGACACCTGAAATGAGCTGAGCGAACAAGCGGCGAGCGGCGTTGTCCTTGAGGTAGCGGTGGTTGAGGATGAAGTCGAAAAGCTCACCACCAGAAGCGTATTCGAGGATGATACCGATGTGTCTCTCGGTTTCAACCATCTCATGCAAACGAACAATATTCGGATGCTGCAAGCCACGCAGAATGGCAATCTCACGGTAGATCTTTGGTAGGCGGTTTGGGTTGTTGCCAAGAACTTCTCTTCTTATGAGCTTGATGGCAACCTGTACACCTCCCTCCTTCTTCCAGCCAAGCTTGACTTTGCCGAACTCGCCCTCACCGATGGTCTGACCGAGTATATAATCTCCAAACTTGACTTCTCTTCGTGGTTGTGAGTTCCGGAGATGTTCTTGTCTTGCCCGTTGCTGGCCACCATGAGCTACATCCTGAGCGGCTTCACCACCAACAAGACCAAGTCCAGCGACAGGAGCGGCACCCTGAGCGAGATGCGCAGACCCTGGATCGGCGACACGAGCACGCTCTCGCTCGAGGTCTTCGGATGGGTCGTCAATCACAAGCCTGTTGATTATAGCGCTGTCTTCTCTAGGCAAGTCGGAACCCATTGGTGGGAGTCTGAGATCAGAAGCCGAGCGACTCTCGTTAGGTCCAGTGTAACCGGCACCCATGGGTGGATAGTTCTTTGCGGGTTCGCTGAATACACGAGTGTCCTTGCCCTTGCCTCGCGTGCCTGGGGTCGACCCCGCATTTTCTCTTGACCGATCCGAATCTGACATTGAGCCGATTACAGGTGTGTTGAACGGAACACTGGCTTGACCAGACGGCTGTCTTTCGGCGTATGGTGAGTTTGTGGTGGTAGCAGCAGCCGACTGTCGGGACGGAAGTGTATCGGAGTGATCGGAGCGACCAGAGTAGTATGGATCTTGCGGTGTCGCGGAATGACGGGAGGTGGGCGTAACATGTGACGACGACGGCGCAGTCGGTTGGGCTTTCGGCGTGCTTATGTTTGATGCGAAAGACGGCGACTGCTGATAGGATTGCGGCGTGTTTGGCGGTGCTCCATTGTCGGAAGTCGCACGATACGACCGTCTCGCGGAATCTGGTGATGAGTTGAGAATTGGTGTTTGTTGTTCTGGGTAAACGTCGCGAGCGGGTGAGGAAAGTGAAGGTGGATTCGAATATTGTTGGCCAGGTTGCTGGATGGCTTGCACCGCAGCGGAAGACATCTCACGATCGACAATGCGAATAACGCAGTCGAAGGTATCGCGCAACAGGTCGCAGATGCGAGTGGAATACTGTAGCGAGCTGATCAGATCAGGCAGCAAGAGGAGATAGAGGCTAGATGTATGTCAAGGTGAACAACAATGCACGCCCGTTGAGTAAAACGTCCCCCTGATGTGGTCCCTGACTAGATGAGCGGATCGATAAGAAGAGGGCTTTAGAGTTTGAAGCGTAGTGGAAGCGACTCAATAGAGCACGCGGCAAGGCAAAGCCAACGCAAGAGGTGGCCGAAGAGGAAAAGACAAGGTGAAGCAGAGCAAATTGCTGCGATGTGTCAGAGTCGAGATGACAAAGGTGCATGCGGCTGCCAAAGTTGTGATTGCGGGTAATGCACGGTAAGGTAAGTAGGCGGCAGAGGCAGCTCCTTCCGGTGTTGTGCCTCGTCGAATGGGCGTCGAAGAGAAAGAGACAGTTAGAACGCGCAAACTACCGCAATGGCGTGCTTGCTACTGTATTGTGATTGAATAGCAGGCAAGCAGTCGGCGGCAGACAACGAGCAAGGTCGGCGGTGAGAGAGCGTAGGTGGAGGTGGAGGAAGAGAGTCGGAGTACAAAGAGACAAAAGTAGTCGTAGTGTTTGAGTCGAAGATCGGCTAGGGAACCCCCGTGGTAACAAACAGGCGACGAATGGTAAGGTAACGAGCGAATGGGGATAGGACATGACATGGGACGCAAATAATGGATGCGATTCCAAGGTACCGCAAGAGGCGGCTGGGATGGTCTCCAAGCGCAGTCGGAGGAGCCTGAGCACGGTGTTCAGAGCGCGGATGGTGAGAGATGGTGAGAGATAGGGAGATGAGCGATCCACACAACTGCAGCGATTAAACACAGTCTAGTGCGACTCGGGCCCAGTAGCAGCCTGTAGTAAGTCCGTGCTAGACAGCTAGTTGCCGAAGCCCTCGATGAGGACCTCCCACTGCTTGCCATGTGCAGTATTATAGAGTTCATAGCAATCGTGAAGATCTGTTGTGCATTTTCTCCATCTACCGTAAACTCGAGATCGCACATGTACAGTACACACAAATCGTGGACTATAGATGGCAGCGACGTCCTCGTCCATTCCCCCAGTCGGCTACTAGGTAGGTCCGAGTTTGAGAGGACCAATTTTCGCAGTCGCGGCTGCCGGTCTTGGCGCGGGGTGGAACCTCGCACGTGAAGAAACACGACCTCCGACGTCCATCGCACTTTCCGTTCTATGGTACGGGTACGTCGTGCCTCATCTCTTAACCATCAGGCGAACCATGGACGGTCCTGTGTCAAATGTTATGGAAAGATGTCATGTCGTGTTCGGCGATTCTAGCGTCATGGTATCCAATTTGCTCTCATCTCGCATGTTCAATTCCGAACAACACTTACTCGCTTAATCATTGCTACATACATTGGCTCTTCTTCGGAGTGAGACTGTCTGGAGTGTGTCAGGCGTAACCGATATGTCTCGGTCTGTCTCGTCTCGTTGTGTCTTTTCATGTCTCGAATCCAACCGGCGATCAACGGTGAATACCTTATGTTTGAGCTTGGAACTGCTCGTCATGACTGACAATGTTTAATAATTCGCCTCAAACAATCTCGTGTTGCAATTCTTTCCTGATCAGTGTTCAATACATGTAGTAGCTGTCTGGGAATAATCATGGTTCATGAAATTTGCCAATTCCAGCTCACGCGTCTCACTCAAATGAACGTCATAGGAGCTTGGTCATTTCACAACCAATCTATTATAACGATACTATTTTTGGTTTTCGGTTGCATGCGTGCGATGATGCTAGAAGGTGAGGCTTAAATAGATTAACCACAGTTCAGATAGAGCCGCGGCGGTCGCTTTGCGGGCTTCACAACGTGCAAACATCCATCTCTTCTACGCTCAACGGTCTATACAACTCCCTCAAGTTGATCAGCTTCGCTCAATCGCTGGACACATCACGCATAGCGACAGACGGTCAAGATGCGATCGGCAAGATGACTTGCATGTGTCTGTGGTGTATTGGCCCCAAAAGTACCCGCAGCACCCGCAAAAGTCCCACAATTCTACCGCCGCTGGCGCACCCCGAAGCCAATCTTCCTTGTCCTTTGCACACCACATCTCCACTGTCAGATTATCCTTTACCACTTTTGAACGCCCAGATGGACGCCTCTTTTGTCTATTGGATCTTATCGAAGCATGTGATACTGCTTTTCTCTCGACCTTGCATACAACACTTCCGACATGTCACACCAGAAATGTGTCATCGTCTCGTACGCGGCCCCTATGAACGACTGGGAGACCGTATACTCTTATGTTATAAAACAGCATCCGACCTCTTGCCTACAACATTCCCAAGTCGATGACCATCAACCAAGGCCGTGGTGCTCGGCGGTCATACCATAGCTCATCAAAGCAAGCTCATGCCAGCAGCGCACTGGGCCGTTCCTCAGCTACAGCTGGGCTTTCTGGTCTTACTCAGCTATCAGAATCCTGTAAGCACTCTGTTGTATTCGTACACGTCCGACAGAGACTCGACTGTTTTTGTGCAATGGTAACGCAGTAGGTAATGTAACATTCAGCACTACGGTATACAACCTTCGCTTTCCTTCGGTTATACAAGGTTCAATGATGATGTCAGATAGTAGTGACCACACCTCTACATCAACCTCAAAACACAGAGACCACATCAATCTTACTATACAAATATCCGATATCACTTCTCCTCTTCACTCTTCCTTGCTCTTCTCGATCTCCCATCACTGTACTTGATTTGTACCGAACCTCAAAAGCAACCATGGCAACCACAAACAACATTCTTCTTGTAATCGGCGCCGGTCCAGGCATAAGCAACAGCGTACCTCACCACTTCGCGGACCAGCGCTTCTCATCCATCGTCCTCATCGCCCGCAGCACCGACGCCGTAGAACGCACCAAGCAATCCCTCCTCAGCACCTTTGCCTCGAAGAACCTCAAAATCACGACCCACGCCCTCGACATTGCCAACCTGTCAAGCCTCCGCGAGACTCTGACCCACATCTCCTCCTAAGGCCAAGTCGAATGCGTCCTCTTTAACGCCGCCCGGGTCCGCATGGCGCCCTTCTTCGAGGACACCACAGACGAGATCGCATACGACTTCGCCATTACTAATCTCGCGCTGTACGAAGTCGCGAAATGGGCCATGCCAAAACTGATCTCGCTCGCTGAATCTGCGGACGACCAGGAAGCGCGACCGAGTCTCATCGTCACGAATTCATTACTGCCGCAGTATCCCATCCCGGCACTGTTCAGTCTCAGTCTAACGAAAGCGGCGCAGCGTAATCTGGTGCAGAGCCTAGGCATGGAGTACGCTGGTAAAGGGATTAATGTTGCTTTGGTCAGTATTGGCGGACGCGTTGACGAGGCGATGAATACGCTGAACCCGAAGACGATCGCGGAGAGGATCTGGGCGATTTATAGACGACAGAGAGGAGACTTTAGGTGGGACACGGAGATCATGGAGGGAATTTGATCGTGGTTCTTCTGTATTACTCAGGCTTCGAGAACGTGTTCGTTGCCAAGTTGGAGGCATGTATGACGAACTTTGAGGCGTTTGCAGTTCAATGCACGAGACGTTCACAATGACGCGATTCTGCAGCAAAATCTAGATATCAGGTGTCTGTACTGTAGCTCATGTCTAAGGTCGGTAAAGCCACTCATCGCGATGGAATCGAGCCTCAAATTCGACACGACCGAAGAAACCCACTGCTCCTAGTATGTCATGAGTACCGCCCAGTCCAAAGACGTCGCCTTCCTCATCTGCATCTCTCTCCTCGAATAGCTCCCAGCTGCCGGCCATTTCACCATCTCGAGTCAGGAGCACTTCTATATCAAGCCCTCCTGGTCTGTGACGGGCCGTCTTGAACTTCATTCCGATGCCAATCACCTCGCCATTGTTGAAAGAGGTGGTAAAGTCCTTTCCTCCCGTGTTGTCGTTTACGTATCGTCGTCCATCGTCCCCATGCACTCCTATGCTCGCACGCTCCCAGCCCGGTAACCGCCATGCGGGATATGGAGCAGCCACAAACCCTACAGCAATACCCGCATCTGCTTCTTGAGAGTGAGCACTTTCGAAGCCGCCCATTTTGATGACGCGGATTTCAAAGTAGACCGTTCTCGCTTGGTGTGGTTGAGGCTGCATTCGTGGTGTGTAGAGAGGTAAGTTGGTGAGCAGTATGCTGTCGTTGCAGGCAGAGCGACATTGCACGAGATGAGTACCTCCTCTCTTTGAAGTGATGGTCGCGTTGAGAGAGGGCGCTTTGAGAAGGCTGACATACCCTCTTCCGATAGAGTCCATCTCTCCTGGCGAGAGCCGTCTTGGTGCGTATAGAGGGTTGGCTCTACACCACTCTCGAGCCGATTCAGCCGACTCTCGTGTTGCATTCGCTGTAGGAGAAGTGTCGTATCCCAGGGCAGGTGGTGGTGGTAGAAGCGCATTGTCGGGTACTTCCATCCAAGGATGATATGCGGGAGGCTCTACAGCTGAATCATCCTTCTTGCTCGACCACGAAGGAGGCGGACCTGATGGTGGCACGAATTGGTCGCCCGTATTGGCGGCGGGTGCTTGCTGATGTGAAGGAGGCGGTCCTGACGGTGGAGCGAATGTATCGGTCGAGTTACGGCCTGCTGGTTGATGATAGGATGGTGGCGGACCCGGCGGAGAAGCAAACGTGTCTGATTTAGATTGTGGCTGTTCCTGTCGCGACTGGTGAGCTCGTCGGAACGGATTGGTGTGGTGCATGCTGCAAGAAACAAAGACGGCTCACGATCAAATGACTGAGAAGATGTGGACTCGACTTCGAAATGGACGCGAGGTTGACGAGATCCCAGATACTCAAGCTGAGCTTGATCCACGGTATTGTGCCTCGACAGAGCAGGGCGACCTTGGCTTGCTTTGTATCTCTCCCATGCAATGATTTGTTCTTCGGTATTTCGATCTCGATGGAGATGGGGAAGGTGAAAGAAGAAGAACCTCGAATGATGGTGGTGTCTGTATCTTAGGTTGTCCTCTGAATGAGTCCAGGTGAAATTAGGCCAGTGGAAGACGGTGGTTCTTTTCTTGTTCTTGCGCAATTTAGGAGATTTGTCTGGATTAAAGCAAGAACAAGTCATGAGTGAATAGGAATAGTACAGTCAACTTATAAAGACTCCATTGATCGTTGCAGGCTGTGAGTAATGCACCGCCGGGCTTGGTATAAAAATGGCTGCCTAAATGGGCTAGTGCCGATGACAAGCGCTCTTTCCCCACAAAGTTCAATCCACTGGTGATCTCATCGCCATCAACGTCGCCATCCTTCAGGTTATACTGGCGGCATCTTCACTAACGTTTATATTATCTCGATCAATTAATAAGGACTATGGACGAAGTATCGGCGCAACTTCACACAGAGCTTAGGAGCTCAGTAATAGACGCTCTGGGCTCAAATCGGCCTGTACTTCACCACCTCAATGCCGACTCCTCATGGCTCCTTCAAATTCCAAAACCACACACGGCGCTGACTCGAGGCGGTCGCTATTACTTCAACATCTTGATCGACCCTTGGCTCAGTGGTCCCCAGAGTGACCTCGCAAGCTGGTTCAGTCAGCAATGGCACGCGACCGAAAGTAAAGTGGGCAGCATAGCGGCAGTCGAGGAGCTTTTACGCCACACCGAGATACTCGCGAGCGGACTCAGGCTAGGGAAAGGCCGAAAGAGTAACGTCGACGAGATCTTGGAGAACGGAGAGACCACCAGCTTTATTGATGTTGTGATCGTCTCACACGAATTCACCGACCATTGCCACAAAGACACATTACTAGAGGTCGACAAAGATATACTCGTAATCGCGACCGAAAAGGCCGCCGCACTTATAAAATCATGGTCGCACTTTAGACAAGTATTGGAAACGCCGCCGTTCGGAGCCAAGGACCTTGACTGGCACGCGACATCAATACCACCTTTACCCGACTGGGTTGGCATCTCAAGATTAGTCTCTAAAGGAGATGCTCTTTACTATCATTCCGCCGTATTGATCGCATTTGACAATGGGCAAAACCGGCACGACAGCGTGCACGGAGAGGACGGGACCGAGGACTCGGAAGCCGCCGAGGCCTTGATTTACACACCACATGGTATCAACTATGAAAGTCTGGACAGAGTCGCCACGGCTTCACCGCCTATCCGTACTCTGGCATTTCTTCATGGCCTACACGATATCTCCCTAGGCAAAGCACAGCAGCTGAATCTCGGTGCGCACAACGGACTCAAGGCGCAGCGCGTATTGAACGCCAAGTACTGGGTGGGTACGCACGACGAAGTTAAGCGCGGCGGAGGACTGGTCTCGTGGTTCTTGAAGAGAAAGGTCATTAGTGTTGGCGACGCGTTGGAGCAAGAGAGGCAAAAGGAGAGGACCAATGATGGCGCAATGGAAAATGGAGAGATGAGTGACGTTCTACAAAGTTTCGAAGATACACATTGGATCGACCTCGAGAACGGTGAAAGCAAAGTACTGCTCTGATACGAGACTTTTGCATAATACATAGCATAGCGCGGACAAAGGATACCCAAATGCATTTTTACGCCATATTGTATACGGATTGAATTGTATTTACTACCGATATTGCTACTCTGAGTGTAATGTTTCGTTCAAGGTCTGACCGTAAGTCTATCGCCTACTGGTGCTGCGGGACTGACGAATGGGCTGGCTCGATCACATTGGAGTTCGAGAGCAGCGGTCATTCGCATCCTTCAAGGGACTCTGGAGCCACTGAGTAAGCCATCAGACCCTCAGCATCAGACGGGTAGTACATGTAACTTGTAGTCGCACGGTTGTCGTTTGTGCTAGTTCGTTCCCTGCCGGAAGGCCATCCAAGAAATCCTGGAGCAGTGTCCACTACCTTTATGGCCATGCTTTTGAATTCGAACATCGATTCAGGAGAAATGGTCCGTATGGTGGCTGAGATGACGGCGTGAGCCGTGTGAGGCGGCTTTGATAATTCGATTCGTCGTAACATACCAGAGGCAGAGGTTCTGTTGGCGTTGCAAATACATCCTGAGGTCTTTTGCTTCAAACTCCAGTTCCAGGAAATGCGCCTTTCTTGTTAAGGACGACCATTGCGTGTCCCCGTGAGATGTAGCCCTTCATGTGGTTCTTGTAGATCATGTTAGCAAGGAAGCATTCTACCTCATCTCGATCAATGTCCTTTTCTCCCGCCATTCTCAGTCCAGCCGTAAATTCGTCGATTGGTATCCTGACCCTCCGTACTGGCTCGGAAGGTGCTTCCCCTTCTTTCGTAGGTTCGAATCCGCCGGCCAGGAACACTTTACGGAACACGTTTCTGACGCAAATGTCTCGACCGCGTTCGAGGGTCAAGAGGATTCTACGTTTGACGAACTCGTCTTCTCCAGCCTGAATAGCGGCGTCGAAACCAGCCAGATCACCTCGCTTAATGCATTTGCATACTGGTGCAAACAGTCGTTCCAGGCTCGGATACTGCGCAAGCAATGCGGAAGACGGTAGCTTGTGGTTAGTGATGAGGCGAATTGGAATGAGGTACGTCAAGATCAATTGAATGTTGCCGGTCGACGATGCAAGGGCCTGATCATAAGCTTTGCTCAGATATTCTTCAGCTTTCTGGTAGTCTTCGTCGAGGAAATGCACCACACCGACATAGTAATTGAACGTCACCTGATGCGACTTGGGGAAGACTCCCAATGGCGGCATGTCGCCAGCGGCCACGGCAATAGGGCGCAAGATGTTCTTTGACAATGATATCGAATTGAGTCGAAAGTACGTTTTGAACAGGAGACTGGCGATGTAATAGACGCCGTATTTACGAGAGTCCTCCAACGGGGCTCTATCGCTTAGACAGAGGCCGAATATGGAGTTGATCTGACGCGCAGCATCTTCGAGCTTCTCATTGTTCGCCTCTTCGTCCACCATGTCGTCTCCGAAGACTGCGCCAGAAACGTTGTTGTCTTTCTTGTGTCTTGCGCTGTCGTCGGCTTTGATCGCAAAGACGCGGAGGTATTTGCTCGTAATGTAGAGGCAAGGAATAGTCCAGGCATCGAACTTTGACGTCTGATAGCCTCTCCGTACAGCATTGAGCACTTCTTTCCATGATTCGTAAACCCTGGTCCAGTCTGCATTCGAGCCACGTTCATCGTGGTCACCTACATTCTGCGCTTCCTCCGCAGCAAGTATCGCGCCCACAGCCTTCCAGTACGCGACGTACACTTCTACCCAGGCGGCGGCCTCGCCCTTGTCAAGGTGAGGATCATTAAGCGCGTAACGAAGATCATTTTGAACACTGTAAGCATTGACGCTTCGGTAGATGGCATACAGGCGTCCGCTGTCGTGTTTCGGGGGTACTGGAGAGATTGTTTCAGCAAGAGCGTAGCCGTTCTGCTCTTCTTGGGCTTGACCAAACGCTCTGATGATCCCTTCCAAGAATTGGCTCCCGATATTGGGCGCCATTGTGTCGAGTGAGAAGAAAGTTGCTCAATTGAAAGCAACCTGTATATGAACTTTGGAGTACACGTACTCTGGATGACTAAGCTGCGGCTGGAAAATGGGCTTGCGATTGCTATTTACCGTATCGCGGCAGAATAATTTCAACGACTTGGAAGACTTGATATTTCATTGTAATATTTATATTTATAGAACGTGTACCGCTGCGTCATCAGAAATACCGTGAGCATCTGTCAAATGTTTGAGACCCTTTGCTCTTGACTGTAGAGTAAGAGGCTTACCGGCCCTACCGGACGAGCAGCCGGTGACAGGACAGGTGCGCGTCTTCCATGGCTGTGGGGCACTGCTAGAGGCCTCACAACTGGCGAGGTGCCGACGAAAGTGCGACAAGTTGTCAGTGACATACTGCGTCCGGCAGTAGAGTCGAGGGCATCGGTACAAGAAGGCAGAAGCTTCATCTCGACTTGTGTGACTCGGGACGGGCAGGTTAACTCCAACATCGGCAGATGGGCGTGAAGCAGAGCTGCTCGATGCATGCGCAGTAGCGTTAGTCGATGTGTTAATCCGGGAGAAGAAACGAATGAAATCCGCAGGCGATACTCGAATATCGACCAAAGAGCATTGCGGGACCGCGACTGGCGAGGTTGAGTTCGCGTGAGAGGAGGCATCAAGCGTAGCGCTAGATGCAGATGCATCGGAGTCAGGCCGAGCCATGAGGTGTAGCATTTCGCCGAGCGGTGTATCTTCAAACTCTTCAAGGTCTTCATCGACCGTGCTTCGGATAGCTTCGAGGTCCGTTTGTAGGGCGGGCTCAAAAGAGGATGCTAGAGCAGCGTTAGCTGATATTCCAATGCGAAAACTACAGAGGACGGCAGGATGACAATGCTTACGCGGTATGGATGCAGGATACTGCGCACGGAGGCCGGCTGCTGCAGATTCGACAGGGAGACTCGACGGCAGAGACGAGAAGGAAGGAGGCATGGACGACGGGGTCGACTGTCCGTACAAGCGGGCGGCAGGCGAGCAGATGTCGAGGCCCTGAGCCACTGGCGCTGTGAGATCGATACGTGGAGGTGGGGGCAGTCGAGGATTACCCATCGTGAGTGCAGCAAAACCAGGGCCAGCTGGCGAGGGCTTGCCAGACGGTACAGATGGCGGGACGTGTGGTAGCCGCTGCTGATTGATTTCGTTGAGAGTACGCTGGCGGAGTGGCTGGACTGGAAACAGGGAAAGGCAGTGAGCAAGAGTACAACATGAACACCGTGATGAGGATACTTACCAGACGACGGACTAGGACCAGGAGGACAAGGTCGGAAGGCTGGGATCGGTGTAGCAACGACAGCGGCGGACGTCTGCCAATGGTCTTCGGCCTTGCGGGTAGATTCGTGAGACGCTGCATGTCCAGAGGACTTCGGATTTGGATGATTGCCATTACGGAGGCATTGCTTGTCAATGTTGTTGGGAGCGAGGGAAGCACGAACGGGACGAGGGAGGGCTCGATCGTGCCAGTCGGCATTGTTCTTCCTCATAGCGTGAATGTCAACAGAAGTATCGCCAGTGTATCTAGCGGTAGTGCCTGACGCTAAAGTGTTATTGGAATGTCCGATGGCGGCAGCGGTGACAGAGCTTGCGAAGCCTACGACAGATGTAGGAAAGTGAGCGACATCCCGAGCATAACCACGACGGAGGGAATGGGGTGTAAATCTCTCCTCGAGACCAGAATTGTCGAGAATACGTTTGAGGAAGTCGTAGACATGGCTCCTGTGAGCTGGGCGATCGAGATCGAGCTCCGAGCTGCCTGATTTTAAATTAGAATAAGACGGGAATCTAGGAATGACCGGTCTCTCAGGATAGGTCCAGCGAACAACACCACCAGTTTGGGCAGCGTACGAAAGAAGATCCTCCAGAGATTGTGGAGCTACGAGACCGTTGAGGAGAGCGTGGATGAGTAAGAGGGCGACAGGATCAACGGCGTTAAACAATGGATCATCAAGGGGATCCAAATGTTTGATCTGGTCGACGTTCTGCGTGTCCCTAGGAGAAGCTGGTTAGCCAGAAGGTACAGATACGGAGACGGCAAAAGATGCATACTTGTAACCCTTCGTGTAGCGGAGAGTCACAGTCAGACGGAGATGGGCGAGGGATGTGCCGCCTTCGAGGCGAAGGTCGAGATCCTTCCACTTCATGCAGTATTCGTCCGTGTAGCTTTCAGCTACCACGATGTCGCCGGCGCGGGCGCCAGTGGCGGATATGAGGACAACTGAGAGCGCCGCGAGAATGTATTTCGAGACAGGAGCAGAGTCGTCTCGGAGGCAGGATAGCAGCCACTGCTCAACAATGAAACGCACAACATGCAATCCGGCACGGGTGCGTTTCTTTTGTAATCCACGATAGAGTATCCCGGACTTGACATTACTTTCAATGAGTGATTTCAGCCAAGTGCGATCGTGGGGAGACAGACGGAGAGATGGGAATTTGAGAGGCGAGATCGTGAGAAGGCCAGTGATAATCTTCTTGACAAACCTCTCACCCAAGGGTTGCTCAGGGCCGCGAGAGGCTTCCCAACGCCGGAGAATAGTGTGTATGAACCGACAGAATAGTTCGCCGGTGGGCTGAGCGGAGGAGCTACCAAACGGTCAGAGGAAGAAACTTTCGAAGGAAAGAGGGAATGTACTTGGGTCCTTTCTGAGTTTCAAGGAAAGCCTCAAAAATCTCAGTCCATGTGTCGACGAAGAGCTGCATCCAGGGGCTACGAGCCACAAATGTCTGATCTAGAAACGCTTCATCTGCACTCGCCGTGTCTTCTTCCTTGTTGAGAAGAATGTCCTGAATCATCTTCTTGCCGCGCTTAGAAGGCTTGCTAGCAGGAGGAGGGACGGAAGGAGTATCATCGTCGGAGTCAAATTCGGCTGCAATGAGTCGTCGTTTGTTGAACGTTGGCATGTTGGCGGTGAGAATGATTGAGTCGGGATCGTGAGAGAGACGAGGCATGAGAAGAAAAAAGAAAAGGAATGAAGGCAGCGAGTTCGTACAAGAAATAGGCGGCAGCGAAAGTATTGGTAGGAAGGAGCTGATTGAGGGAAGGTGCGATCTGGTGACGCCGAAATAGGAACGCAGCGCGGTGACCTGCATACGTTAGCGACGACAATATCTCAGGCGAAAGGGAAATTAGATGCAAGGAAAAGAGGAAGGAGTACACTTCAACACGGAGCAGCGGAATAGAATATCAATTGAGCAAGGCGAGCAAACTAGGGAGACAGCCATAGAGACTATAACCGCTCGCAATACTGCCGCCAACCAAAGAAGACCACCACAATAAATCGTCGCATAGCTAGAGCTGCCACTCGAGCAATGCTGACGCTGACAACCGGAGACAGACCATCCGAGATACCAATGAGACGACAGCGTGAGGAGGAAGTGCTGGGCAAGCTCGTCGTGAGGAGTCAGATGAGCATGGCTCTGGTCAAACGAGCGCGGTAGTGACCGTGACCGATGATGTCGGCCAAAAACCAAAGACCATTGTTGCCAGGCACACCTTGAGGAGGAGGATGAGCACGAGTCCAGCGATTGTCAACCTCTGCCCACATGTCATCCCAAATCCGATGAGCCAACATAAGACGTGAGCCCTGTCCGCCGTGTTCGATGGCATGACGCTGACCAAGCTCTTGCATGTAGAGAAGCATGTCGTACGTGGCATTGATCTCCGCGTCAGACCATGCAGTATAGTTTGGGGAGATGTAGGGAACATCAGTAGTGACAAAAGCAGGAGGAGTGACCCACCAAGCCGGAGCTTGCCAGTGGAAGTTGCGCCTCATTTTCCATTGATTAGCAATGCCACTGCCTGGGGACGTAAGATAAGGCTTGAAAAAGGGAGATTCGGCGAAAATGATGGCGAGTTTGTAGAACAAGGCGAACGTGATGTTGGTACCTTGAACGAGGTGGAAAATGACGCGCGGAATTTGGTGAATCTCTTTCGTGTTGTATGGGACGACGCCGATGTACGCCTCGTGCCAATCTCCACTCCGACCATGACCAATGTGGACGTGACGATCAAACTCTGCGATGGCGCGTTCGCGAGTGAGATCGTAGAAGGCCTTGCTAGTTCGAGCAAGGTGTGGGAGCGGTGCGTAGGTGACGCCAGTGCCGTAGGGGGCGCCAGGGACGATACGATGCGAGAGCAAGTGCTGGCCGGTCGTATCGACATGAGAGAAAGGGTGGTACTTGAAGATCATGCGTCGGAGTTCAGCAGGAAGATTGCTGAAGTCATCAGGTGGTTGTCCGTGTGGTTGGGGGCCAGGCATGGTGATGTTGCTGTGCAAACTGATCAGTCTGGCTGAGTGACAAAACCACGAGGATTGATGGCTTACAGTAAAAGTGAGGCGAACAGAATATGGTATTGATGAAGCGGAGCGCGCGAGCAGAGTTGTATAGGCGAAAAGAGTGACGAGATAGAGCAAGAGAAATCGCGTGCAGTAGTGATGACGAAACGGCGGCTCAATAGGCGAAAATTGACCTTTGCTAAGCGATTGATTGTGCGGTGGTGTACATCCTATTTCTCGACATTGGTCTGAAGACCCAATCTCTTCACTATTTGAAAACCTCAGTTGTAGCCTTTTTCACCGCTGTCAACGATCACAATGCCACCGCCGACGATCCTCATGGATGAAGAGCCACAACGAAAGGACCCAGAAGAAGTGTACGCCGAAATCAGAAGCGGACGCAAGGGGGCACAAAGAAAGAAGAACAAAAGTACCTGTAATGTCAGAACTGCACCTGGCCAATGTAGCTGAAGGTTTTCAATGTGTGTCTGGATACGCTGGAGGAGATTGTCAAACAGTAAGTACTTAGGGCAAACAAGACAAGAGAAATTGACTGACCGGCGGTATAGCCATATCCGTGTACTCTTGCGACTGAAGACCGAATACAAAACCGACACAGAGAGATGGCGCGGCGAAAGGCTGAAGAACAAGTACGCTGACATCGGTGACCTCCAAACCTTCCAGTTGTGCGAGACAGATTCACGGCGCAACATGGTGTACGGACAAATCAAAGATACCTTGCGCGCTCGCCACAATTGCTTCGGCAAAGAAGAGGAGGAATTGTTGAACAAGGAGAAGGATCTGGTCAAGGCCTTCGAGCTGCACAAGACGATGATCGCGCCCACGATCAAGGACCGAGCTCTGGACAAGCTGATCAACTACCAAGCCGATCTGATGCATGGACACAAATGCCTCCGCAGCGCGCTGACCGAGCCGGAAACCCTGAAGCCTTCACGATCAACTAGAAGGCGCCAGACAAGGAGAGCAAGAAGCAGCAGGCCCGTCGCAAGGACTTGACGAAGGCGTGATTCCATATCGAGCTCTTTACGGAGAAGAAGGAGGTGGTGGTGGTCAGACGGTACAAAACGGCGGAGAAAGGATCCAGCCCAACGGTAGACAAGGACGAAGAGAGGGACTTCAACTACGACGCACTGGCGTATAGCGCGGTCATGGCTGTTGTGAAGGCGAAGGATTGGACGACTGCTGCAGGCGGTGCAGGCGAGCTGGCAATGGTAATGGCTGACGATACGTGGTCGCCTATCCGCAACGACAGAGAGCTGGCTGATCTGGTGCAGGAGGTGGTTTAGGAGGACAGATGGAACCCTAGTCTGGTGGTTAGATTGAAGCCTGGTTCGAGTACAGTACAAGGAGAGGACGGTAAAGAAGAGGTGTGAGAAGCTAGCGACAAAAGCGATGGTGGACAAAAGCAATAATGTAGTTATAAGTGGAGGTTACACGAATTCCAATACGAACTTCAGGAGATGATGATTCACGAGTAAAAATGCTAGATCTTATCTTGAAAGCATCTAATTGTTCCCTTCTTTCTTCTGCTTTTCCCAGTCGTTCTTCTTTTCTATGTATCTAGGTATGATTACTGCCCTTTTGCTCTAACAAAGACTACTCTGACCTTGAATAGATACAGGTAGCTGCTACAGTACCTTCGCGAGAGCAGATGCGCTGCAAGATGGATTGACGGCTTCGCCGTAAGATGGGTTGACGGCTTCGCCGTAAGGATTGTGGGGGCGGCTACCGCCGCACGGCTTCGCCGTAAATGTACTAGCGGCTGACGCCGCGTGGCCCTGCGGGCCGAAAAACGACGCTAGGTTGATGAGCAGCTTCGCTGCTCATGTCCACAGCAGTTCTTGGCGTAGACGATCGCGGAAGTCTTCCGCACACCTTTCCGGTGAAAAGTGCTGCCGCTCCGAGCATCAGCGGCATCTACCGTTGCTTGGCTCTGGCAGACCCCGTGCACGTTAGCGAAGTCCTTGCAAAATTGAAGCCGTGATCTGAACTTTGACAATTCGACTCGCCGACACACGACAAATTCACGGCCGACTAACAACACCGACACAGTACGTTCGACGGTATTGATATCATTGAAGCTTCGCTGACATTATCGCAGATGGGTAAGCGCTCTATCATTTCACTATTATCGGAGGATTTGAGGGATTGAGGTCGAATGCTGGGCTGGCTGGACGAGGGATTGGCTGGTCGGAATCGATGCATGGAGGACGAATTGGATCGACGACGCGAACGACTCTGAAGCGCACGAATACGATTGACTCGATTATTACGGAGGACTGCGATACAGAGCAACGAGTCTTTCTCCCGACGATCAATACCAGTCAATCGACAACTCAGCCCAGCACGAGACGCAGAAAGCAAGAGAATTCAAGAGCATGGACTAATACAACCTTCCCAGGTCGTCTTCAGGAATACCAGGTCATTGGCCGCCACTTGCCGTCAGAGGCCAACCCAACCCCAAAGCTCTACCGCATGCGTATCTTTGCGCCAAACGAGGTTGTCGCCAAGTCACGATTCTGGTACTTTCTCGCCAAGCTGAAGAAGGTCAAGAAGGCCAACGGCGAGATCGTCACCCTCAACCAGGTACATGCCCTCGCGCACTGTTACTTGTTAAGCCAATTTGGCTGACACTTTGTGTCTTTTAGATCCACGAGAAGCGCCCAATGAAGGTCAAGGACTTTGGTATCTGGATCCGCTACGACTCTCGCTCTGGTACCCACAACATGTACAAGGAGTACCGTGAGATGTCCAGGACAGACGCCGTCGAGTCCATGTACCAGGACATGGCTGCCCGCCACCGCGCCCGCTTTAGGTCGGTTCACGTAAGTAAACCGCGCTTCTGGCCGGTGAACCACACTCACGTTTTGTCTAGATCCTCAAGGTCGTTGAGGTCGAGAAGGCCGACGACATCCGCCGCCCATACATCAAGCAGCTCCTCACCAAGGACCTCAAGTTCCCTCTGCCACACCGTGTCGCCAAGACCGCCAGCAAGAAGGTCTTCGCTGCCACCAGACCATCCACTTTCTTCTAAGCGTGCAGTACGTTTTCTGGTTGATTGTTGCATCTGGGTTTTGAAAGGGCTGGCGAACAAAAAGCGGCGTGCGAATATGGCTATGTTCGGAAGGAGGATATTGAATGAGATATACCTAGGCATACCCCGCGCCTGCAAATGAACAAGCTGCATTCAATCATGATGTCAAAAATCGTCCCTCTTTCTCCCGTTATTTCATAGTTTGGAATCTTCCGCTTTCATCACTTTGGTAGGATACGCGGTGTCGACCCTGTCCCACCAAGGCCACACACTCGGCGCATCGGCCAGCATGCTCCCCCGGAATCTCGCCTCTCTTTTCTGAAGGAACGCGTTCACACCCTCTTCCTTGTCCTTTCCAGCAAACAGCTCCCAAAGCACCTTACTTTCCAGCAAATGCGCCTCCTCGGGGCTACTGGGACCTCTGAACATCATCTCCCGCATCAAGCTAGTACTAACAGCACTGGTATTCGCGACCACTTCCTCGGCAACTTGCAGCGCTCTGGGTAACACGTCCTCTCTCTTCTCCACGATCTCACTGAATAATCCTCTAACCATCTCATGATTCGCTTCGAACGTCGAACCAGTCGTAATGAGATGCATCGCTCGACTGTAACCTAACAACCGCGGCAAGTAGAAGGACGAGCAGCCCTCCATGACGATCCCACGACGGGCAAAAACGAAGCCGATCTTCGCTTTCGAGTAGGCGATGCGGATATTCGTGGGGAGTGTCATGGTTATGCCTACACCGACTGCTGAGCCGTTGAGGGCTGTAATGATCGGCTTGTGCAGTGAGTGCAAGGCAAGTGATAGGCGACCGCCGCTGGACATGTCAGTACTGATTTCATGGTGCAATATTGTAGACAAGTCGAGTCGGGCTACTTGTTTTGCGTATCTAGAACAGGATATGGATGTTGTTGGAAGACAGGATACACACCCGTCTCTATGCTCTCGTGCATTCTCCTCACGATGTCCAAATCCGCTGTCCAAGTCTGCGCCGGCGCAGAATATGTTTCCATGGCCAGTGAGGACGACGCAACGGACGCGATCATCGTGCTTGATATATGCGAGTACATTTAGAATCTCGTTCAGCATGCTATCCGTAAACGCGTTGTGGCGGCCAGGGCGGTATAATGTCAGTATGAGGATTGGGGTCGGCGTTGGAGAAGACGGGGGATGATGGGACACTCTGATCTGCGTGTGAGGAAGAGTAGTATAGGACTGAGGCAGGGTAACCGTGGACATGGTGCGGATGATATGTATGATATAGCTCTGAATGTTATGCTATGTTTCGAGGCACGGCTAACCATATACACCGAGTTCTTTGTGGTAGGTACGAATTGTTGATGTAGTCGATTCATGCGGAGAAAGTTGGAGAACACATGTGAAGCCGCGGCATGTTCTGCCACTGGCATATCAGACACGAGGACATCACAAACGATCATTGTTACGCAGAAACGATGATGCATAGCAATCAATACAAAAACGCACGAAAGCAGACAGAAGACCAAAAACCAAAAACCCACTGCAAGAACATCCGAAACTCAAAACCGAAACCGAAAACCACTGCAAGAAAACCCACTAGCAAAAGACCAAGACCACACCCAAAGCAACATCGACCACGATTGAGCAGCTGTCTACTGAGGCACGGCCTCAGTGACTGTGGTGACAATACCGCTGGTCTGTGGCTGTGGCTATACCTCTGTTAGCCAGATTCGAGAATATCAGGCGGAAAGCTCACCTGGGAGTATGTCATCTTCTCGTGAGTCTTGTACTGCACGGCCGTGGAGACAGGGAAGCCCTCCTGAGCGCGTTCTTTGATGTCCAAGTTTTGTTGTGCGAGAGCGCAGGGCAGGCACCAGTACGCGGTGCAGCAGTCTTTGAAAGCGTTTCCTACGACTGTTAGTACTGTGAGACGGCGGAAAGCGGACACGGATGACTCACCCTCGATGTCAAACTTGCGTCGCTGGTCCGTTCGTTTGAACCAGAGAGGAAGAAAATTGGCACCGACGTAACCGAGCAGCCAAAACATGGCGCAATCGGTGTTGAAATACGACATTGGGTCGTCGCTTGGTGGTACACCGGGGTAATCATCGATCCTTTTGGCATAACGGCCGTATAGGCAGGGTGCGCAGAAGAAAGCGGCCATACAAGGACCACAACCCTGGTCTTGTTAGCATGATACGGCTAGGTAAGCCATCAAACGACTCACGCCGCAGTCGCAGAGGCCTCCACGAAACATATTGGTAGACATGATGGTGTGATGTTGGGTGATGTCGTTGATGAAAAATGATATTGCTGATGCTGGTGAAGTGGTGAGAAGGAAATGAAGATGAATCGCCTCAGGTGCAGAAGATATACTGTGTACTGTAGCAACGGATGGGAGCAGTCGTGACCGAGGCTCCATGGCGACTTCCTAGTCTTCCGGATCCAGATCTTGATCTTGTCCAAACTCAAGCACGATCCATTGGCAAAATTTCTCCCAAGCCTGCGCCCATTCCTTCAACCTATCTGCGCGCTCACCATGCCCGAACGCGCCTTCTTTGATGTCTTGTGCCCATTCCTTGGCTGTAAAATCGTCGAACGAAGCATAACGCACACTGTTCTCTGCAAGACTTCCAAGGCCTTCGAGGCCCAGGTTTTCCCAGCCTTGCAGGGCTTGCCAGAAATCATGTGTCATGCCACTATGTCCTTGACCAAGGATAGCCGGATCATCATTACTCAAGGAAGTCGGCACGCCCTGCGCCAGTAGAGCTGGTAGTGGATGTGTCATGATACTACTCGTCAGCCGTAGCACTTCATTACTGATCGGACAGCTCTCAACCAGGATCTTGCGCTCCTTGACCATGTTTATCAACAATGGATGTTTGTAGAGTGAGAAGCCGTGGCCGATTCGTCGCGTACCGAGCAAGATGGCGTCGAACAGGTTCTCGTCTGTGGAGTCACCGTCACCCAATGTCTCGCCCGCGTGGAAGAAAAATGGAATATCGACACCGTGCTCCGCGCAGGACTTCTTGAACCAGAATAGTTCTCGAGTGACATCTGAGAGCGGGCGACCGAGGTCCTCGTGTCCAACAAGATCGTAGCCCGCGATGAGTTCCGGAAATTGTTCCTTGAGCGCAATGCACTGCTTCATGCCTTCGACGATCTTCTTTGTGCCGTATTGTCGAACATCGGTAAAAATGAGCCTTGCACCCCAGAAATCCTTGCCTTCTTCAGACTCTTGAAAGTTCATAATCTCTTCATCCAAGATAGAAGCGATCAAGGTCGCATCCTTCTCCGGCTCCTCGGAACCTGTCCTGTAAAAAGGAAGTCGGTGTAATACTGCTCGTAGGTCGACGTACTGGACACCGTCTTCGACAAGCATTCGCAAGAACCTCGGAATAAAAGCCCGCCAGATCGACTCGTGGTGCAATATGCTGCCTATGACGCCGAAGCAGGAGGTAAACTTTCTCCAGATCTCGCCTGGTCCCTCTTGATGGTTCAGTGATTCGAATTGTGTGATGGTGGCCTTTGAGCGAACAAGATCCTTGAAACCTTGACGACCACCATCCGGGTAGCTGTCTGCGGCGGCTTCGATCGGCACAAACTCATCAGCGTTGTAAGAAGACGTCCAGAGCGACGAAGCCAACGACCTTGTGGTTTTGAGCCACTTGAACTTGATGGCCACAGAGTTGCGAGCCTGGTCTGTGTTCATCGGCGCAGTGGCTTGAACATGCATACCACCGATTTTGAAGATCTCGTCTAACATCCAGTCCATATCGACCATTGCTTCGAGGTGGCAATGTAACAAGGCACCCTTGGGCATTTTCTTGACGATCTTCCAGAGTTTTGTCGATTGCATTCGCTCGCGCGCTAGACCAAACATCATGCCTGGGAAAACAGCACCAGAATCTTTGGTCAGGCTGTCCTCGAATTCTGACGTCCATACTGTTTGCTGTTCCTCATACCTGATCGCAGAGACTATAGCGCAAGCCTCCTTGGCCATTGGTGTGAGCAGCCTCCGGAACGCATGATCTGACAAGTGTTAGCGACAAGTACGGGCCTCCTAGAGTAGACAATATGTCTATTTACCAACGAACCACTACGCTGCTGCTTCTCCTGCGCGATCAATGCATCTCGGCCTTTGAGGTATTTCTGAATGAAAGGTTCCTCGAGTGAGGGCACACCTTGCTCTTTGGCCCATGCCTCTTCATCTTCGATCGACAAGTTGTCCATAGTAGCTGTTTTGAGAGGTATCGTCCAAAGTGAATTATAGCAACTACAGGGCCATGGCGGGAACAAGAGGGTCAGGAATATGAACGCAGCCGGCTCAACATACCGTATTCGGCAAGTGGGATGACCTGAGCAAGATCAGGCGACAAAGCCGCTGCTTCGGGGTTTGGCATGTGGTTCACGTTATCTCCATGTTCATCATTCAGTCTCCATGCTCCACTTTCCAACTCTCCACCGCCCTCAAATCAACAAGCACGAGCACGATATCAACCATACATTTCATTCGTCCCATGATTTTACTATCGCACAGTCCAGAAGACTGATGCATGGCTTCGTGTGTCCCCGCACGTGTCGATTAGTTGAACCATACGCGACAAGCACGACCATCCCAGGAGCGCAGCGTGACTCAAAGCCAATGTCTTGCGCATGACCTCACACATTGATATATGGACCGTCAGGCAACAAGGCACCAAAGCCACTTGACGACGCATGTGCAAAATTAGAATCATGCAGCAACTCCATCGTATTTCTCTTTCACGATAACCTCTCGACACGCCTTTTGCCAGGCAACAACCACCATGGCATACTTCATACCATCCTACGTCCAGAAGCGGCTTCTTCGTTATGCGCTGCTGCGGACTGGCCTGCTTGAATCGGGAGCCCTCGATCTGGAAAGCTTCGATATCACGCTTGGAAAGCAAAATCGAATAGAACTTCGCAATGTCGGTCTACACGTTCAGAAACTCACGAGCTTACTCCAACTGCCCGATGAACTCAAGCTTCTTACAGCGCGCGTTCTGGTTCTCCGTATAGTAGTACCGCCTGATCTATACAACGGTTCGATCGAACTTGATGTGGACGGTGTAGAAGGGAAGCTCGCTCTCAGCGAAGCCGCTGGAAGGGACACCGAGTACAAGTCAAGAGGCAGGACATCGTCTACCAAGACCCCACAACACAGGAAGAGTAATCGCCGGTTAAGGTCGCCTGTATCGTTTGGTCATGGAGGACACCATCAGTACGAAGACGATGGTCACGTGCTCAATACCGAAGATCTGGCCAAATCCTTCCTACAGGAGGAGCCGCACAGGGAGAAGCAAGAGCTAGAGCAAATCTACTCCCGTCATCAGGAGTTGGTCGGCGAGTCTGTCTTTAGTGACGCCAGTGATACCGACGCTACTGGAACAGGAACAGATCTTGGTTTGCCTGGATTCCTGGCTACTTTTCTGCAACGCATCATCGACAGGATCAATGTCAAGGTCAACAACGTTATTTTCAATCTTGAAATCTCCTTGCCGGGCCAGACCGATCGTGCGCCAACTTCAGGATCAGCCCACGATGTAGCACTACGACTGAAGATAGCACGTATCGAGGTAGGTTCTTCGGGCGTAGACCAGAAAGAGCGCAGCGTGAGAGACAGAGAACACACAGCTGCTTCTACAACCAAACGAAGCATTGTCATCTCGGGTGTCTCGTTTTCGATGTTGACACCTTGGACGGAACAAACACAGTCAAGCCCGGCGCGCACGCTGCAAAAGCCTATATCAGCAGTTTCGTCACCTCTGCTATCTCCAACAAATCATGTGCTAGCCGCCGATTTAGATGAACCTGCAGGCGCATCGAGCCCATCAAGCCTCAACCGTAGTCCGGCGGCGGCCTTGCCAGATCAGAGTGTGTATTTTCAATCAAACGAAGACTCGACGATCACGCACCTGGCGGGAAGTGGCACACCTATGCAATCGAACTTGCATCAAGCATACCAAGAAAGCGTTTATGAAGATCCGCATGCCTCTTTCGACATACAGCCTGGCGAAGACAATCTTTCCTGGACGGATAGGCGGTCACGGACGGGCACGTCGGAGCCCGATTTATGGAGTGATTCAAGCTCTTCTCAAAACTTGACAGTGTCCATGCTGGCCGATGAGCGACATCTGGCTTCTGATGATACAGATATGCTGAGCTCAGACGCACCCTCACGGCGGGCCTATCTCCCAGATGCCCAACACGTTGCCAATGCAGGTGATCATGGCTATTGGACATCTCCTCCGCGGACGTCAACCGATGAAGCAGCTCCTGGAGTGGAAACACCCAGATCCGAAGGGTGTCCGGTGACTAGTCATTCCAGCCCTGGTGAAGACATGTCCCAGTCGCAATTCTTTGACCCCGAGGAGGCGAGAAGCATGTATGCCAGCGCAATAAGTCATCGTACTGCACAATCGACAAGACTACGAGGCTTGCCAGGCGGATGGGACCAATATGACCAGGATGAGGAGACTCCTATCGACGAAAGTCAACCCCAGAGCTCAACTCCAGATTTCGAAGAGAGTCCGGCGACCCCCAGAGCTGTTAGTCCTGTCGTAACGTCTCCATCCACAGAGCGCAGGCAAGAGAACGTAATATGTTCTATCGATGAGATCACCATCTCGCTGAACGAGGAACTGTCACACGGTTCCAACTCAAATACGAGCCAGTCTGATACAAGAACTGGCCATGAGTCTGTCAAATCACCCGAGGGGCGTCATCCACCCGGCTCTTTCTCTATTTACGCAGAGCAATCTGCCTCTGTAAGGTTCGAGTCTGCTCAGCTTGGCGATACTGTCGACTCGCTGCCTACAAGACCAGACCACTCCCCATCGGTCCCTACCACGCGGATTTCAGTGGGCAAGATCGATGTCGGCATTCGTATAGAGTCCCTATCATTGGCCGCCAAGATAATGCACAAGCTGTCACAGGCGTTGAAGAGGGAGAGCGAAGAAAACCAAGCCCCGAAGGAGCTGCAGCCATCGGCTTCAGCGTTGTCTTATATCCTGGAACTTCGTCAGACTCACCTGGCAGTAACGACAGCTGCGTCAGAAGTCCATGGACCGGAGAAGGCAGACAAAGATCTAGTTGAGATCATTCTTTTCGATGCCTTTTTAAAGTGCATGCCCCACGATGCCTTTGTGGACTATGGCCTGGAAATCGGCAGGTTCACATGTCATGTTCTTGGACAGGAGACCATTCGTTTCGCAGCTTCCTCTCAGTCTCAAAATGGAACTGCCCCAGATCGGGTTCCAGACATACGGATCGACAGCTCATCTGGCCTTCGCACAAGAAGCGGTATACCCGTAAATCAAATCAATGCTCAAACAAGCTCACTAGTATTGTCTCTCGATCTTGAGACCTTTGATGCTTTCTTGGCTTCTTGCGGCGGTATGAGTGGTCTGTTAAATTTGAGTAGCTCAATGATGTCCAATGACTCATCGAACCACAGCAGTCCCAAGTTCACGCCTCGGAAAGGTGTGAGATTCGAGGACAGTCTGACTGATGACAACAGCAAACAAGAGACCAAACTTCAAGCACGTATCGGCGGCTGCTCGGTGAACCTCCGAGGGAAATCCTGCTCGTTGAAGCTTTCCTCTACCTCAATCAAGCTTGTATCTAGACCCAACTACGTCGCCATAGCTACTGAATTGCTTCGCTTGACCGGCCCAAAGTCTCCAACCCAATCGGACCAGCCGAGCTTCGAAGTTCGCATCAAGAGCAATCGACTGGAATATCTTTACTCGCCTTCCGACGATGATCTCGAGCGTCTCTTGCTGCTGTTGACGCCGTCAAAGAACAAGTATGAGAACGACGACGATATTATCATCGACACTCTACTGAGGCAGCGGCGAAAAGGGGCAGTGCTCCGAGTCACTCCAGCATCGGTCTCGGTGGAGGTGAACGAATGGAGCTTCACCGAGCGGCTGCAGTCCCTCGTTGAAGAAATGTCTGGATTCTCGGTGGTAGCCAAATATCTACCAGAGGACGAACGTCCAGGTATGCTGACGCTGGCCCGAGCTCAGAACGTCCATCTCAAAATGCCTATCAATGCAATCTTTGGACCTTTGGACATCTCCGCACACGATGTACAGGCTGCTCAGATCGGCCTACCAGCCCTATGGGCTGTCTCCGTCGGAGACCTGAAAGCAGGACGAAACGGAGGTTCGGAATTGATACATGGAATCATACCGGTCCAAGCCGCGGAGAATGTCCCGATGATCATGGCCAGGATGGTGGGCGACGAAATCGATCCTAGCTTGAGACTCAAAGTCTTTAACCTCTGTGTCGAGTACAGTGTACCCATCTTCCTCGCTCTTACCGGATTCGACGAGGACGTACGGACGGAGCAGGTGATTGATCTTGCAGCCTCCACAATGCTTGATCTTGCCGGAAAGCCCGGTGCTGGCACACTCGTCTCACCCGCAAGCAGTACTTCATCCACTTCAAGGTCGTCCAAGAAGCTCACTGTCGATGTGTTGTTGCGGGACTGCGAGCTCGGGCTGGAGTCAACGCTTCACTCGTCAAAGGCAATGATTTTGTTCAATGACACTCGTTTCACGACTGTCACTCCACCCAGTAACATCTTTGAAGCAACACTGGAATTGCGCAAAGCCTCAATCTTTGTCACCGATGACCGAACGATGTCCGCGAATATCGAAGACATCCTGCGACATCCACTATCCGCACGGCTTGAGGCTCTGCTGATCAATGAAGGCTACGTATCTGTCAGCTCAATTATGTCTGCACGCGTCGCTGTTGACATATCTCAAAGTCCTGATAAAACTTTGAGATATGTCGACCTGGATGTGCGGGACGAACTATTTGTCCTCGAGACCTGCGCCGACTCAACACAGACCTTGATCCAGACTCTGGGTGCACTCGCCCCGCCTAGCAAGCCGAGCCAGGAGCCAAAATTCAGGACAGAAGCACTTACCTTAGACGACATGATCTCTTCTTTCACTGGTAATGCTTTTGAGAAGCCTCCAGAGGCCTCGATCATTTTTGACACCGACGAATCTCCTCAGTTCGAAGAAGACGATATGCTTGCTGCCAGCGGGATGTCAGCCAGTGTCTACGGTGGTCTCGATGCGCTCGTTGATCCAGAAGAAGAATTTGGAGATGATGTTCGACACGTTGCCGAAAGCCTTCTCGAGGAGGATCCATTCGAGATGCCGGATACACCTGAAGCAGCAAAGCTGAACGACGACGAGCTCGTCAGGCACTTGCAGAGTCAGTTGCATGCAATGGCATCTGGACCTGCCGTAGAATTGAAACCATACCTGATCCCAGACACGCAGCTGGACAGCCTACCCGCGCCTGCTACCGTCCTCGGAGCGCCTCATCGTTGGAATACACCACGAGCAGAATTTCCTCGAGTTCCGGAGCCAACGAATGCCAGGCCCCCCTTCCGTCTACGAGTACGTGACGTGCACGTTATCTGGAACCTCTACGACGGATATGATTGGCAGAGCACTCGCACAGCGATCAACGATGCAGTAGAAACGGTCGAAGCCCGTGCAGAAGAGCGTAAACTAAGACGTCGAAGATCGCAAGAGCCGGAAGATGAAGAGGAATCAATCATCGGCGATTGCCTTTTCAACTCCATTTACATAGGCGTGCCCGCAAACAAAGATGTAAACGAGCTACGGCGGCAGATCAATCGAGGAATCAATGATTTGGCGAGTGAGACCGAGAGCTACCAAACGTCAGGCGTGTCTCGCCCTACAAATCTGTCATCAGGACAGCAGTCGAGGCCTAAACAAAGACCTCGAAGGTTGAAGTTGAAGCGAAGTCAGACACACAAGATATCATACGAGCTGAAAGGCGTCTCTGCTGATATCCTCGGCCTCGAGCCAGGTGGCAGCGAAACGCAAAACTCTATTGATATACGCATCCGAGAATTTGAGATCTTTGACAACATTCCTACATCGACGTGGAGGAAGTTCTTGACATCCAATCATGACAAGGAGGAGATGAGGGAGATGTGCAGGCCGATGATTCATATCGAGGTGCTCAATGTTCGACCTATCAAAGAGCTTTCCGCAACAGAATTACTTTTGCGAGCCTCCATCATGCCACTGCGTCTCCACGTCGACCAAGACGCCCTCGACTTTATCACAAGATTCTTCGAATTCAAGCCTGAAGGACACGAAGCGGACGCACCAAGCGATCAGCCGTTTATTCAACGCTTGGAAGTCGACACAGTTCACATGTGCCTTGACTACAAACCGAAGCGAGTCGACTACGGTGGTCTACGATCAGGAAGGTATACAGAGTTCAAGAACTTCTTTATCCTGGACCGTGCAAACATCATCCTCAAGCATGCGATCGTGTACGGAATCAAAGGCTTTGCACCACTCAACGATACACTTAACGACATCTGGATGCCAGACATCAAGAGCAACCAACTTCCGGGCGTTCTAGGCGGGCTCGCGCCAGTATCCTCGCTTGTCTCCATCGGTACCGGTCTCGTTGACACAGTCGCAATCCCTATCCGCGAATATCGCAAAGACGGCCGTCTCTTCCGCAGTATCAGCAAGGGCGCGACACATTTTGCACGCAATACGACATCAGAGCTCGCTCGCTTCGGCGCCAAGATGGCAATCGGAACCCAAAATGTCCTTCAAGGCGCAGAGACTCTGCTCTCGCAACCGAGTCAACATGCAATCGCCGAAGACGACGAGGAAGTCAACACACGCCAGGTATCGAACTACGCGGATCAGCCCTTGACGCTGTTGCAAGGTCTCCGCTCCGCACAGCGACATCTCGAGCGCGACCTGCTGACTGCACGTGATGCCATAATTGCAGTGCAAGGTGAGGTCACGGAAGCAACGTCCGCTGCCTCGGCCGCGGGAGCAGTGGCTCGACACGCCCCGACGATTTTGTTGAGGCCGGTCATCGGTGCAAGTAGAGCCGTGGGTAAGACGCTGCTGGGAACGGCAAACATGGTCGACAGGGGACATTTGAAGGGAATCGAGGATGTGAGTAAATACCCGCGCCTGACACTGAGAGTTTGTGCTGACGTGTCGCAGAAATACAAACGCCGTTAAAAGACGGGAAGATTACACGATTGACGAACGGGCAGGAGTCGGGTCGGCAATGGCGTAAAGACTGCATTTTGATACCGCTGGTATGGTTTGTGATTGTCAGGATTAGCGCGGGTTATCTGAACTGGATTGGCGTGGTTATATGATATCAAGAGCAATGAAATTCCACGCATGATGCCTTATCACGAAACGTGCGTTGTCGTGCCGTTGTGACAAGCGTGTTGATCAAGCAGCACATCACAGTCTTGTAGGGAAGGAGCAATTCAACAATAGCCACTTTCCATTAGAATGAAAGTAATCATAATCAGCGCCGCGCTGTCAAAGTAAAATTCAGGGGTATCATCAGTTCAATCCCGCCTCCCAAAGCGCCATAAACGATCGGATCCACTCCAGAGTTTCTGCTCCGCGCAATTCATGGTCCTAAACTGGCTTCCAAGTCCCAAGGGGCCCCTACTTCCTCCACGTCGATGTAGGGATCTTGTCTCAATCGGACCTCTGTTACGAGCAATTCATGCTCCCTCTCCTGCGCCAGCATTGCGGCCGAGTACTGCTTCCACTGCTCAGCTAAGTGCACCTAGCCCATACCTGTTCCAGGACGCTGCTGCTGGGGCCCCTGCAACGCATTCTGCATCGCGGCAAACTGCTGCGCGAGATCGGCGTTGGCGGCGCTCTGTTGCTGCTGCTGCCTCATCTGCTGCTGCTGCTGCATGTTCATGTTATTGTTCATCATCATGTTGGCGCCTCCGCCGGCGTTGTTGGCCTGCTGCATCTGGCCCGCCATCTGGCCCATCTGTGCCTGCTGCTGCTGGATGCGGGCCATCATTGCTTGCTGGACGCGCAGGTTCTGCATGTATTGCTCCGGGTTGTTACGGTCGCCGAGGTTGCGCGCTGCGTTCATCGCCAGTTGCTGCTGTTGTTGTAAATTGCGCTGTTGTTGCGCCATGAGTTGTTGCTGCATGCTCTGGTTCAGCTGCCCGTTCGCGGCCATTTGTCGCATTTGTTGGTTCATTTTGTTGCGTTGGATCATCAATTGGCGCTGCTGAGCGACAACGGCCGGATCGGCGTTGTTCATTCCACCTTGGCCTTGTCCCATCTGCGATTGCTGACTCGGGTTTTGCTGCATTTGCTCGCCTCCCATGCGCTGTTGTAACTGCTGCTGCTGCTGCTGATTCTGCTGCATCTGCATTTGCATTCGTTGCATTTGAGCTTGGTACATTGCTGGATTCATCTGTTGTTGCTGTTGCTGCTGCTGCTGTTGTTGTTGTTGCATTTGACGCATTTGCTGCATCTGTACAGCATTCATGCCTTGACCTTGCATTTGAGCCTGCATCATCTGCGCCCTTTGTCGGTTAGCCATCGCCATCATCATATGCTGTTGCTGCTGCTGCTGCTGCTGTTGTTGTGTCACGCTTTGTTGGCTCATCTGAGGAGTTTGCATCATCATGTTCTGATTAGGTGTTCCTGCCATGCCTTGCACAGGACTGCCATGCTGCATCTGGGGCGTGGCACTCATTTGGCGATTGATATCAGCAGGCGCAGATGGCATTAGCTGAGGGGTGCCAGCAACCTGTGGAGTATTGTGGCGACTTTGGTTTTGCTGTTGGCTGATCTGGCGTGCCATGGCAACTCCCGGGTGATGCATGGCAGAACCTGGTCTCTGAGGACTGCCGGCACCTTGGTTCGACATGGAAGGCTGCATTGGGAAGCCAGCTTGCATAGCATTGGCATTCTGCATCATCGGCGACGAATTGTGCATCGGTGTCTGATTCCTGACGATAGGCGAGGAATGATTCATGGCTGCTTGCTGTTGGAGTTGTTGTTGCTGTGGGTTCTGAGCCATGGCGGCTGCTGGATGTGCGTGTCCTTGAGCCTGCACCTGCGCTTGGGCTTGTGCTTGGGCTTGTTGCTGCTGCTGCTGAATAGCTTGTTGTCTCATCAACATTTGCTTTGCTTGGGCGTCTTGTGTCTGTCTCTGCCTTTGCTGCTCTTCCATCAGCTTGCGTTTCTGAGCCATGGCCATGTCGTGTTGGCGCTTCTCCATCGCAGCTCTTGCTTCCTCCTCCTTTCTCTTCTGCTCCTTTTCCTCGTGCCTCTGCTTGATTTGCTCAAGCGTCTTGAACCTTGAGAATCCAAGTTGAGCAGAGCCAGATTGCGCTTCGCTGGCAGCATTACCGCTGCGGTTCGTCGGCTTGATGCGCTCGTCCATGATCAGCATTCTATGCTCTTCCCGGGCGGCCAAAGCATCTTCTGCAGCAAGCTCGGCCTGGGTTCTCTTACGACCACGAGATGCAGGCGGCGGCTGCGAATGCAAGGGATGTGCGAGTAGATCAAGGGCGCGTTGTGCCTCTTGTGGGGTTCTCGCAGGCTCTAGTAGAAGTGGACCCTCGGTGTGCAACAGGTAGTCGGCCTGGAAGTCGTAAAAGTCCTTCGGTTCCAACCTCATCTTTTGAGAAGTTCCAGTGGACTTTTTTGATGTCGGAGTCTGCGGGACGGAAGATGTTCGATCAGTACCGTCCTTAGCGGTGGATCCTTTGCGACCATCCTGACCGTCCAGTACAGGAGCGTTCGCCAACAATATCATGTCTGCCTCTCTCGATTGCTCAGTCGGGAACAAGACTAATGTGTAGATCTCAGCCTTGCCAGCAGCCTTCTTATTTGCAGAAATCGATGGTGTTTTCTCCGTCTGAGCACCTTTGTCTTTCTCTTGCGATCCAGGAGACATGCTCGTCTTTGCGCCATCGGCAGACTGTTCGTTGGACTTTCGTGGATAAGGACCGTAAGGAGATGGTGTGACGTGATCGCCAGAGTTGTGCATAGAGAAAGCGACAGTGTTTGGGTTCTTCGGTGATGTGTCTGTGCCTTTCTGGGTCTTGGACTCGGCGGCGCGATGGTTGTGTACCTCGACAATCAAGTGACCGTCGTAGAATTTTACGTCTTCAGTCATGAGCTCGCCCATAAGCTCATGTGGTACCGTCTGATGTTGCATGTGCTGCATGAATAGTTTCATCTCCGATTGGTAAGAGAACGACCCCTCTTGTTTGTCGAAGCGGAAGAAGTTTTGGTGCAGATGCACGACCAGCGAGGGAGGTTGCCCTTTGAATTTGCGCAGGATATACTCGGGAGTTTTGACGTATGGCTCTGACAGCTTTGCGACTGGTTCGTCGCTTTCGTCGGCGGTGCCGGTACGCGTGCGAGTCTGCATACTGATCGAGGGTCTCTGGCGCTTGAGCGCCTGGCCGGGCTTAGCGACCGCCGCGGTGGCCATTTTGTAGGAAGGAGTAGTCGTGCGCTCAATCAAAGTATTAAGAATAAATTCGCGTTTCAATGAAGGATAGCGACGAGCGCATTGTGTGTTCGTACTGAGTGTGGAGGAGTAAAGTAGAATCGCGACAACATGAGGTGCATTGTCTAAATAACCACGGGATCCGTAACTCTGGGGTAACGAACTCTTGTCACGTGCTTTGCGACCCACATCATGGTACATCATATTCGAGCAGACATGGAGTGTGAATGTCACAACCTAACGAGATTTGGAAGTGTGTAGGATTTCATTCGTTCCAATGATAGATGATCGGATGGTCCGGATTATAGACAAAAATACTTGTCCACCAACGCGCGCTCTGCTTTTGTCTTTCCAGACGTGATATGAGAAAAGAATCACACACTATAGAAACCGTGATACCCAGGAACGAACAGCACGCTAGTAAAAGAGAGGAGGCAATGTCGTCCCCCGATGCAAGTCCCAATGCCCTGGATTATGAAATTGCAGGGATCCAAAACTCCATGATAACCTGATAATGCTGATGCGTGTTGTTTCGTCGTCATTAGAAGAAGTGTGTGTGCGGCTTCGACATTTCGTGGACTTCCATTTCCTGTGCAGTGTTAGATTCAGTTCTGATTATGTTGTAGTTGAATGCTTACCATCTTGAACGTGTTCAGCTCCTCCTTGATCTGCTGGGCAAGCATAGGAGTGAGCCGATTGCAAGTTGCAACGTCTCCACGACGGTCATATTCGGTGCTGGACCAGACGTCGTGGAACTGTAAGCGCGGGCTGAAACTAATGTTGCGACCCGATCCTGGTGTTTGTGGCATGCTCTTGGACCCTCCGTTGATACTTTTGCTGAAGTAGTCATTCGAGCCGGTACTGGTAGTGGAAGTCAGGCTTCGTGACTGGCGTTCGTCGCGTGGTGTTCCAGGAGCGCTGGAAGCTGGACTCAAAGTGATGTGCGCGTCGGGAAGCACTGGTATTTGAGAGTTCACTGGCGAGAGTTGAGGGGAACCAGTAGCAGACCGCTTCAATATGCCCTTGCGTACGGCTGCCAAAACCTCGGCTCGTTCCTTTTCACTGCCGACAATGCTCTTCCTCATAGAATCAGTCCTGTCGTGAGAGGAAGGACGATCGTTGATCTGTTGGGTTGTGTCGACGGAGTTGCGCTCGAGTTTGGGGAACCCAGTACCACCTCCGAGCTGATCCGCGGGGTTTGCATTGACATTGACCTTTTGTCTCTCGGCCTCGACGGTGACCATCGACACTTGTGCCAGACTTGGTTGAATTGGTCCATCGGCAGCCGGAACGCCAATGACAGACTTTGGTCTGAACAATCCTTTCAAAGAGCGGCCACTCTTCTTCATTCCTTTGCCCATCTTACGAAGCATGAGTGATGCAGAGGATGCAGTCGACTGTATCGATAAGTTGTCCGTTGATCCAGAGTAACCGCCTTGACCAGAATATATGCCTGCGCCAAAACCAGCAGCTTCTTGACGTTTTGCAATTTCCAATTGTTCTGAATCTAACTCTTCTCCAGTCTGCGCGTGCACGATAGTTTGGGATGGAGGTACGTTCTCACCAGAGGCCTTGCGCATTTCTGCAGCAGTGCCAAAAGAGAATGCTCTTCTCAAGCGAGACTTCATACCTTTGTTGAGGTCCTTGTCAGACAAAGCAGCCAAATGCTGGGCGGCAGGACTAGGAGCGTGTGCAGCCTTGGCTGGAGATTGCGCACTACCAGTTTGATCACGCGAGTAGGCGGACTGTGAGAGCGGAGAAGGATTAGCCAATCGCCTTTGACCATCAGACGGAGTCGGAGTCCTAGTGGACAAACGTCCAGGACTTGCTTCACGTCTGAGGCCTTGAGCAGGGCTTGGGGAGGTATTGCGGCTGCGAGAACCATCTCCCTCTGGGGTAGGAGCTCCTCTCCCTCGGCTCTGACCACTTTCGCCGCTTGGCGTACGAGTATGTTGTGACACCGGGCGAATAGTCGAGACTTGAGATTGCCGAATACCAGTAGTACCCTGAGACGAAGCAGGTCGCTGGTTTGTTGGGCTGACGGGATTCGCAGGCGCTGTTGCAGCATCAAGATTACCACCAGAACTTCGTCTCCTGTAGCGTTTGGCAGATTCAGGAGATCGGTTGGCTGCAGGATCCTCGTTCGTGTTGCGGCTCACCAGTACTGGCGGCGGAGTGTAGAGATGCTCGACTGCAGCCATACCAGAACCGGACGGAGCGGCAGGTGTGTGATGAGCTTGCTGAGATGCCTGGGTAACAGAGTTATTCGAGTCTGTGCGGCGTGAGACTCTACGATATCTGTCCGGAGACGACTTTGTGGTGGCATCGAAGTTTGTCAGTGACAAGTCCGGTACACTGGATGAGAGGCTTATAAAGGAATTTGGACGGTCGGTAGACGGCAGTTCATCTCTCGAAGAAAGCCGCCTTGCAGTCAAAGATGGGGAGGAAGAGGAAGTTGTAGACGACGCGGTAGATGCCGGGCCGCTAAAGCCATGCTTTGCACTGTTGTAGATTGGGGATGAAATGGAGGATTGTGAGTTTGCAGGTCCACCGCTTGCGATGGTGCGAGTCTCTTGCCTCAACTGCGGAGTCGACTGGAAGGCGTAGGGCTGCACAGGAGCTGCCAATGTGCCACTACCGCGTTGCCCGGAGTGATGGGCATTGTGCATATTCCTTGAGTTTTGTCCGGCTCTTTGTTGTTGTTGTTGTTGCTGATAGTTTTGGGAGATGTTGGGGCCTTGATAGGCATCCGAGGAAGATGATCGAGACTGCAGCATGGTAATGGTAGCAGAGGGTTGTGTGAATGGTTGCATTACCTCCGCCATCGGGTCCAGAGATAAGTCGGTACGGAAGCGGTCGTATTAATTGATATCGTTGGGAAGGTAGATGATGTTTGCACTGGCAGGAATCGTGTTAGTAAAACATGATTGATGGATGCAATTGCACTTGTAGAATGCAACACAGAGCAGACCTGCCGAGCAGATCGATGTAGGCTGGGCGAAGGGTTGTGTGTAAGGATGGAGGAGAATGAAGAAGAGGAGGCAGGAGATAGAGTTCTGGCAAACTGCCAACGGCTTCAACCGTCTGGAATGCAGTGACGCAGATGCTATTGTATTGCATTTCCGACTCTCCATATCTTGCAGGTTGCTTGTATAGTTGATGACTGGAAGAAGGTGTGCGAGAACTGAATGCGTACCTAGTTGGAAGTGTGTGATTGTTCAGTTGCAGCACCGAGGCTGACAGCAGAATTCAGAACTGCATCGGTCGAATGGACGTATCAGAGGACTGATGTCGGCGATAATCAAGGGTACTAGATGCTGTACGTGTCTGGAGTATAGAACTGCTTGTCGGACGAGCGTATTGGTTGATGTAAAGGGGCCAGCGATGATAAGGATGTATGTATGTATGTTCGGGTGGTACTGGAATGAAGAGACGAAACGAGCTGAAAGCGTGGGGAGTGGTTGAATGAACACACAAGAAAGCGAAGCGGCAGAAGCAGACCAAGTTAATGGCAGCACGTATAGAGCAGAAGCGAAGACGAGACGAGGGCGACGACGATGAAGACGAGGATGAGAAATCCACTCCGAATGACTATCTGGCGGTCTGTAGAGAGTGTGGGTAAAGGTAGTGAACTAGACGATGCAGAGTGAGAGATGGCAGAAGTTTGGAGAAGGCGCGACGGACCAAGGATGCCGCGCCTGCCTTTCTCGCTGGCGGTCCTCAGCTGTTTCCGTCAGACGCTCGTCCTTTCCTCTTTCTCACTTGCAGCTTGGGGTCAGGAACCCCACTTTTCGAACCGAACTAGCAAGTCGTCGTAAGTCAAACATAGGAGCGGCCATTCCGTCAAATCGTCAATCCTCATTTCACGAGTCTCAAGTTGTTACAAGCCTACAGCATGTCTGAAGCTCTCGTGGCATCTTTATTCTGAACGGTATCATTCCTTTTTTGAGTATTTTCTACACTTCACACGACTCTTCCCTCGACATGCAAGGTCATGCAGTGGTTGTGTGCATGTTGCCACTGAAGGCCGATCGGCAGCCAACCCAGCGTAAAATCGGTGGTCTCAGACATAGCGAACCTTCTACGTTAGCCGTCAACGATCGATCAGTGTCATTATTTGAGCGGTGACGCCTCATGATCCGAAACAATGTGAATCTATGGTGTTTGTGCGTTGGAAAATTGATCCCATCATATACTGTATCACCACTCGTGGTATTGCTCACGAACTCAAGGAACAGATATGCATCAGCATGTCTCGATGAAGCTTTGGAGCTTTGCTGACTCTCTCAACGCTACTTGGGTACGTACGTACGCACGCGTCTGGCTGCATATCCGTGCCGCACAACACAACACAACACAACACAACAACGCGGAGCACTACAACTTGCGTATCCGCTAAAACCCGTCTTGTCTCACTCGTGGAGCCATTGTCTTTCGATACAGCATGTTTAGTCGAGCACTGAATGACGCTCTCTCCGAAAGATGGAGATCAGAAAAGTTTGTGGAACTTGTGTGATTACATGTATGACATGCGGAACATATTTTCGTGTAACAACGGCCGATCGGTATCATACAGTACCTTCGTTCGATCAGCGACTCTGCTCGTCACGTCGTTACTACTGACAATATTCAGCGTAACCTGCTTTTTGGACCACGACAAGTCGCGCAGTCAACAGCCAATACAAGCAGCGAGTGCTGCCATGTCAGCAGGACTGCATTCAACTGCGCTCGTCGAACATGCGGCATGACTCTAACGACGGCATGCTCGACGGCCCCACTTCTTGACCATATTGTATCGCAATCATAGCGCGACCCGAGACAAAGGGTCAGGGTGCAGTACTGTATATCTTGCATCTCTTTGTTCTTTGCATATTATCCCAGTCACCTCAGCCAACAACTCCTCACTCCGTCTCGCCCTTCGAGCATTCATTCGTGGTCAGGAGCGCCGTTCGTGTGCATGCGTCTTTTGCTGGTAGCAACTTGCATCTGTCCGCCCACAAGCGTCCGATAAGGTCTTCATTCATCAAGCGACGTTTTTTACTGACCACACTACGTAATGCACTGATTGGCTGAGTATAGATATGCAATACCGCACGGGCTGCCGTTTACCGATGAGCTTTGATCCTCGAAGAAGTCGCCGCACTTTCGAGACTTGTTCGTGAATTGAAGCAAGCGAGCAGCGGCCTCAGCGTGAAGCAGAGTGGGATGCATGAACGCTATGCCTTTGATGTCTTTTGGGAACAACCACTAACGAATACTTGCCACTGATCTATCGAAATAGGAGCGCTGACTACTGCACGCAAAGCGTTCGGTCGATTACGCTTGCTTGCCATTGATATCAATCTCAATATAAAAATCGTAATTAGCGGTGACCCCGATTAGCCCTGGCCCCTTCGACAGACATTGAGCACCAACTTGAACCGTGCCCCACTACGTCTGCATGCATAACTTACCGAAACTCTGTACAATTGCAGATTTCTGTATACAGTAGGCACTATTCTCTTTCGGGCTGCCCACCGCACGGTCGTATAAAGTTTGTATCCACTTCTTCTCGACCTTCGCACGCATTCTGGAAGCACACGCCGAGCATCGAAGCTCATCTCATATATCTTGCCTCACTGGCACAACATTACAGATACCTTCACAAAGCGATCGTGGCCTCTCACCTGTCCACGCTTTCATACAAAAGCAGTATCGCAAACAGCCGAACACATCAGGCTTTAGCCGAGACACGGCACAGCTCTACACAGATCGGATCTTCAGCAGCTCGAGATCATGCAAGTGGTGCTAGGCCACCACACCTCTTGATTTCTCCACACACCACTCACACCGCTTAGGGTACTTTGCAGGCCCCTCTAGATCATCTCGTAATACCATTCTCCGCTTCATCTCCAGATCAGTCCGGCTCATCTTTCGAAACCGCCAAGACTCCGAAATCTCTGGTTTCGGTGTCACTTTCCGACGCCGCGTTTCAGATTGCTTACCCAAGATTAGCATCACACAATCTGTCTCATGGTGAAAGGGTCTACGGGGTCAAAGGCTTGTCGAGGCTTTAGATGACTGCGCTAAACGAACACCTCTATATGCAAGGTTTCGTTCACGATGTAATGGCGTCAACATTGCGAACATCGCAGACTACTCGGTCTGAAACAAGGCTAACTTCATCTATTCTATCCTTCTGGCCCCTCTAACATCACCGACCATTGGTACCTCCTCGACGGTTGCTTCCAGGACCTCGTAGACGGGCACCTCTGCCAGACCCTGGGCAATGTGGTGAATAGTAGGTAATTCCTTCCACGACCTGGGCTGGAACTTGACGCTGGCCTTTTTCGCAACCATCTTCGAGCCCTTCGATGCCTTGCTTCCTGCCTCTTCAACATGGCCGTTTTGGGTAATCGTTGCGGCTGCAGGCTTACCGCCAGGGACGTACGGGTCGAAAACAGCGTACTCTGCGTCCGCCTTGCCCGGCTCGCCGACAGCAGGCACGTAGCGATACATCAGCATACCATCGTCTGGAGCTGGCTTAGGCATGACTCGCGCCTCGGCCTCAATCGGTCCCAACGACACGAAGTCCAGTTCCCCGAACACAATCCCTCTCCATGCAAGACTCACCTTCTTCGACCCCTCAGACTCGGAGATGTTGATATTAGCACCCCATTTCGGCGCACCGAGCTCCTCCCTGCCCGTGACGATGGGATCAGTCAGGTTCTCGAACAGCATCGGCAAGAATGTTCCTCGCACTTTGCTGCCGTCTCTCTTCACGTACTGCACGCCGTGGATATACAGTCCACAGTGCTCGTATCCGCCGTCGCCCAGCCAGACCATGTTTTTCAGGCTGCAGCAGACGAAACTGGCCTGTGCCACTGTGCCGGGTGTGAAGAAGGAGAATTGCTCCGTAGGGAAGAGGGTCTGCAGGTAGGTCTTGCTAGTCTTGAAGCGGATTGAGTAGACTGTCTGATGTTGGCCGGCTTGAGAAAAGGTATCTGCGAGCTGGTTCAGGGGTTGACGAGGGCCAGGCGCAGGACCGAAAGAGAGGGGTTGGCGGAAACGGAAGGGGCCTTTCGAAGTGAGGTGCTTTTGCAGTTGCTGACGGGAGTAGTCCCACTCGTCGTGGTCGAAGTTGTAGAAGTTGAACTCCATGGCTGGTGGGTTTTAGCTGATATCCTGGTAAAGTTTCCTTCAGGTATACTCACGATTGTAGGGAGTTCCGGCCTTCTTCTGCTCTTCAAAAGACATCCCGGCCAGGCGTGTATAGTGCTGGACGCGGTCCGCGCGAGCCTTTCTACATTCTTGGTATAGCTTCAGGCGCTCGTTGACCTCTTCCTTCTTGGTTCCTAGTGGAAAGACTGCGCCTAGAGAGACCGCGTCTTCGATAGCTTGAGCACCTCCTTGCGCTTGATGTGGCAAGAAAGGATGAGCGGCGTCACTGAAAGAGTATTAATGACCATCGCGAAGGAGAGATGATGATGAACATACCCAAGCAAAGCCATGTTGCCATTCACCCACCCAGGCAGAACTTTGAGATCCAACAATGTCCAGACTTTGAGCGACTCTTCTGGTGCTTTCTCAAGTATGGCCCTGAAACCCGGCGGAAAGGAGGAACCTGTTTCCAGCATCCTCTTCTTGTCACCCCTCTGGTTCCAGCCTTTCGCATACCAGTCAGCACCCAAGTTCATCTATTCTTGACAGTCACATACCTGCTCCTTCAGACCTCGATTCTTCACTCGGGTGGATGAGCAAGAAATTCATCAACGAGTAGTTTGCGCATGGGTAATACACAAATCGCCTATCGCGGCCAATGTTCATGCAAAGATATCCTTCGTCGCAGGTAAGCTCTTTTGTGACGGGATCTGCATGGAGGTCCTTCATAGGAATCATGAACCGGTAAGCACTGTGGCCGCAGTCGTACGGTTCATAGTCGTGGCCCTCTGTCAGCGCTTTTCTGCATCTTGACTGTCGGTATATCAGTAGACTTCCGCAACATTGACCGGAGGCAACGTACATGGACACCGTCAGCACCGAGTAACACATCACCAGAGATCTTCTCGCCCGTCTCCAATATCACCTCTGCGTTCATGGGATCTACCGAAACAACCTTGCTTGCGAGCTTCAACTCGCAAGGTCTTCCCTTGCCCTCTTTCGAGATTGCCTTTTCCCGTAGTGCAGTGTGCAGGTGTGCTCTGTGTACCAGCAGCCATTTCTATATTCCAGTCAGTCTACCACAGCCACAGTAGACAAGTCATGGAACTTACATGCTGCCAGATCTTATTCGCCATTCTCAGATCGGCTTCCTGGACCACAGCGCCATGTGGAGCAAAGATCTTGAGACCGGTCAACTCGTTGGCGCCTACATCTTCAATGTTCATTCCCATCCGCAGGAGCAGTCCATTGCAGTTCGGAGCGATGTGGATGGCGGCGCCCACTTCGTTGCTGAAGCTGCTGGACTCGAGAATCGTGACATTGTGACCTTGCTGGCGAAAGGCTAGACCTGCGCTCTACACACCGTGAGATGAGACTCTGCTTGCGAGGCTGCTCTTCATGGAACTCACCAGACCACCGATACCCGCGCCTACGATCAGAATGTCCAACGGCTGTGGTTCTGCGGTGTGGGGTGTGCTTGTCGTGGTTCCATTTACTGGAGCGCCTGAGGCGGCGTCGTGGTCGATGAACATTGCTTCTCTTTGCTTAGGTCTTTTGACACGGATTTTTACACAGATGTCCTATGTTTCCACCATCATAGCGGATGTTTGTCATCTGGCCACCGGACTGATCGATGTCCGCATCCCGACTCGACTGTTTACGGGAAGGAGTTGTAAAGCGGGGGAGGTTGGAGGAATCGTGGGGTCATCAGCAGCATCGGCTCCACATGTGGAGGAAACAGGACGAGCACGAATCGCTATCCTGCTTCCTCATCCTCCCATTATTTGGTGTATCGGCAGTATGCAACACCGAAGACAAGTCGGGGTAGTAGATCATTAGCCGCGAATAACCTCCGAGAAAACATGACATGACATGACAGGTTGTTTATCTCTCACTCTATCTTTGACTTCTATCCTGTGTCCTCAATCCACCTGTTACGAACGCACCTCGCAGTCATGACAGGATTCAGCTCACATTTCGGCATCAACAACATTCCTTTTGGAGTGGCATCTGGGGCCTCCCACAAGCAACCACAGTGCGTCTCACGCTTCGAAAACACCGTGATTTTCCTCGCAGAAGTGCCTGCGCTCTCCTCTCTTGGTCTTCCAGCCAATATCTTCACCCACGCAAGTCTCAATGCGTTCGCAGCTCTGGGGCGACCAGCAAGCCAAAAAGTGCGAGCGACATTGCAAGAGCTCATAAAATCCGACTCACTGCCAAAAGAGGCACAAGAAGACATCTCTGCAGTGACGATGCACCTTCCATTTCAGGTCGGAGACTACACCGACTTTTCGTGCTCGCCGCATCACAACCGCAATGCTGGACAAGCTTTGATGGGGTTCTCACGAGGTCTGCCTCCTGCCTACTTGCATCATCCGCTTGGGTATGCCGGTAGATGCTCGAGCATAGGAGTCTCTGGTACTCCAATCAGACGGCCACGAGGTCAGTACTTCACATACGGCGCAGAGGGTCTGCAGGGTAAGAGGAAGGATGTGACGTGGGGACCAGTGAGGTGGATGGATTACGAGCTTGAGATGGGCGTCATTATTGGAAAGGAAATACCGACAGGGGAGTATGTGCATGCGACAAAGGCGAACGAGAACATCTTTGGCTTTGTGCTTCAGAATGACTGGAGTTGTAAGTACCAGAAAGATCACTTACAACTGTATGGTTGCTGACTGGTAATAGCGAGAGATATCCAGCAGCTAGAGATGATTCCGGTGGGGCCATACCAGAGCAAACATACCGCCACGACCATCTCTGCATGGATCATCACTCCAGATGCGCTTGAGCCTTTTAGAGTTCCTGCTTCGAAGAGGGACTACCCAATTGCGCCTTACCTCGATGATCCAAATGGCACACAATTAAACGTCGACGTCGAGGTCAATGTCGACGGCAAGACGATCGGAAAGACAAATTGCAATGTGATGGACTGGACGTTCGAACAACTGGTTGCGCATCAATCGAGTGCAGGGTGTGGACTGCGAGCAGGTGATCTGCTTTGCATTGGTACCATCTCGGGTCCGTCTCCAGAGGAGCAAGGATGTCTGCTCGAAGGTCATGTACCTGGAAGTACACCGAGGCGAGACTACATCCAGGACAACGAGGAGGTCCAGCTCCTCGGATATGCCGGAGAGGGCGTTGGGTTCGGAGAGTGCAAAGCAAAATTGCTACCGGCGGTGGATGCGAGCGTCTGGAATTACACCGCACCCGAAGCATCTGCATCGGATGGAAAATGATAGATCCGTTATATAGACAACGGAAGAATTGATGAGTAACCACGTATTCAGTGAATTTCGAGATTGATCAAAAAGACTTGAGTTGGCAGGACCAAGGTGAAGCGGTCCTCCTCGTTCGCCTGTGAATGACTGTTCGGGAAAGACGGATCCCAGGCTGGAATCTGCACGGAGGAGTGCGAAGGATCTCGCGAATCGGCGAAACGTGAAGGAAGATTTGAAGGATCTGGGGCGAGACTTCAGACAAATAATGCGCTAAGACGTTAGCTGTCGGGTGAAAGTGTGGAGGAACCGCTCCTGATGAAGAACACAGGCCAGCGTGTGACCCAAGACTGGGGAGAGAACTGCTTAGCGAGCAGAAACGATTGAGGGGCCCCGCGAGTGGTCGCGGATCGGTTCCAGTCTTTGGTCGCTGCATGTATCCCCAGATGGACCGCTCGACCGCTCCCAACTGACTGACCATCTGCTGCTACCCCGGAATATCCGGTCGATGTATATAGAATATGCACCATTCCATCTACCATTTACCCATTTGTCTTGACACCTGCTCGTGATCCGTTGCACGACATTTGACATCTGCATCTTACCGTATCTCTTCATTTTTGACTCGAAGTCATAGTAAAATGTCGGGCTGGAGATATGCATTCTCTCTGTCTGCACAGGAGGTCAAAGAGGCCACTCCTCCTGGCACAGTATCGCTCATTGGTAAGTTTCTGCGTCTCTGCTGCACAGCATCTGCAACAACGAACCCTCATACTGACCACGCCCAGACAATGAACTCGTCAGGACAGTGACCGGCCACCACGAGCACAATGAGAAACACATTCATCTCCAACCAGAACCGTCGGCCGACCCAGCAGACCCTCTCAACTTCTCCATGACGCGTAAACTTACCATCCTCGCGCTCATGGCTCTGTACGCGGCTGTAACCAACATCTCGAGTGCGATCATCAGCAGTGCGTTGCCCAATCTCGTCACAGCATGGGCGGTCTTCTCAGAGCGAGGACCACCTACCGGTCTCGTTCCATTCACAAACCTGACTCACCTTGTCGCCGTCAACAACTTGATGCTCGGTGCTGCAAACGTTTTCTGGGTACCCCTGAGCAATACATACGGACGTCGACCGATCATCCTCCTCTGCTTGTTGATCCTTACATTTATGTCCGTTTGGTGTGCCGAGGCCAAGTCATTCAATAGTCTGCTCGCAGCAAGAGTACTTCAGGGAGTGGGCGGTGCTGCTGCTGATACTCTCGCTCCAGACGTCGTCGGACGTGTCTTTTTCGTTCATCAAAGAGGTCGTGCTCTCGCCGTCTACACCGTCTTTCTGTCCGCTGGATCACTTCTCGGTGGTGTCATTGGTGGTTACATCGCGACTGACCTCGGCTGGAGATGGACAATGTGGGTCAGCGCCATCCTCGCCGGCATCAACTTTGTCCTCGCCGTCTTCTTCCTCCCTGAGACGCTCTTCGACCGCGAGAACGCCATGGGCGTCGTCACTACTCTGAACGAAAAAGGCATGACCGAGAGTATTGAGCGCGTCGACAGCCAGGTCTACCGACCTTACACCTTCGCCCGATCTCTTGGCTTCATGAAGCCTCGTGGTGGCCTCTTTAGTCGCTTCTTCCGCCCATACCTCACTCTACGCCTCCCGGGTACCATAATGGTGATGCTTCACTATGCCGGTCTGGTCGGGCTGATTGTCACCGTCTCGACCATCGCGCCCCAACTCCTCTCCGCGCCTCCATACCTTTGGGGCGCCAATGTCGGTCTCATCAACGTCGCAGGTCTCGTCGGTACCTTTATCGGTGGTATCTACGCTATTTTAACCACAGACTGGCTGACCAAGCGTGCGGCCAAGCGGGAGTCACATGGTTTCGGCGAACCGGAGAGGCGTCTTCCTCTTATGATTCCTTCATTAGTGATCGTAACGGGCGGTTCTCTCGTGTTCGGCTTCGTCGCACAGAACCCTTCGCCGCTCGGCTGGGTTGGTCTCGCGTTTGGCTACGGCATGATCGCTTTCGGTCTTATGCAGGTCCCATCTGTTGGCTTCACCTACATCATCGAATCGTATGGCGAGCTCGCCTCTGACTGCTGTAAGTACACTCGCCCTCCTACCTTGTCATGATACTAACATCTCGCAGTCTTGATGGTAACATGTTTCCGGGCCATCATCTCTTTCGCCTGGACGTTCTTCGTTGGCACATGGGCTGCGGAGACAGGACCGGCCGAGCCTTTTGGTATCTTTGCTCTACTCATGGGTTTGTTCGGCTTGACCATGGTGCCGGTGTGGCTCTTTGGAAAGCGCATGAGAATTGCAACTGCCGATTGGGTGCGGTCTAGCAAGTCCACATGGTAGATTCGGTGTCCGATGACATCTGCTGTTATGTAGAAATTAATGCTCTATATTCGTTGAAGTCTTTGCGTCGTGTTGTTGGGGACGTGAAGTGATCTCGTGCCTCGTGCCTTCCCAGGCGTCAACATCGGACCCACTTTTTCGCGTCAATAAGGTATTGGTTACACGATATACAGTACATGTATTCCAACCGTCACGGCGACTAAACGCAGAACAATCATCAAGGATCCAGGCCACAATCGATTGAATAAAATTCATGGACGATATGACATGCTTCCAGATCTATGAATCAACTTGACCAAAATAAGTTCCTCAACATCCTCAAGTACAAACATAACCAACAGCTTTAGGACATCCTATCGGCCAACGCAGACCTACTAGCTCATACCCAACACGCTCGCAAGAGTTGACGTCGCCCCTCTTGGTGGGATTACCGGCAGAGTAACGAAGTTGGGAAACTTCTCACCAAAATGAATGTGGTTCATACCCTGCAACTTCTCAGGCGCACTGTTAGACATTCGTTAGCAAGTCTCCTCACATCACGGACCAGAAAGTCACTCACCGATCAACGGGATCGTTGTGCTGGAAGATACCGCTGCCTTGAGTGTCACCACTGGCAACCTCGAATACCAACTTGCCACCCTTCTCAACAACGACGTTCGTTGGCCAGATCTCGATGTCAACAGGGTAGACCTCGCCCGGAATTACGGGCTGCACGTCTGTGCTGAGGTAGTCTCTCCACGGCAGGTAATCGCGGTGTTTGTGGTGCTCCTTGTTGACTTTACGAAGACTGACTCGCAGCCAGCCTTTGCAGAGAGGAATTGGATCGCCGACTGTTCCTGTGTAGAGGATCTCGGTGCCTGCTGGCCCGATGTGGCGGAGAGTGACGAAGAGGTCAATGTCTTTGGGCGTGGGACCTGATGGGTCTGGCGTTACCGAGACGTTCAGGTGGGCCACGATGTTGCCAGTAATCTCGGTCTCTTTCTCGAATGGTGGGGAAGTGAACTGGATGAGCGAAGGTTTGTCGAGCGTACCGAGGGCGCGGTACTTCAGCTTACCTGCCTCGGTAGGCTGGGTTGTCACGAGCTCTTGCTTCGGTGTAAGGTAGTAATTTGTCCATTCTGTGCGAGCAATCGGCCATTCGTTCTCCGTACGTCGTGAGAAAAGCTTCTCTGCTTCTGCGTTGTCGATGCCGACATCGCCTTTACGGACAACCATGTCGACCATCGGTACTTTACCCTTGACAGACCAGCCGACGCGGTCGTCGCCCTTAAGAAAGGCGTCCAGAAAGCTGCGCTGGACCTCGACTTCTTCGCTGTAGTAGAACGGCAGGTCGTGACGGCCTACTATGCAGCGCAGATACTTGAGCTCGGAACCAGCATTGACGAACCCTTCGATGTTACCGCGGAGATGAAGCAAGATACCACCCCAGTTGGCTACTGAAAGAAGCGGAACCTTGATATCGCCCATGTCGTACTCTTTCGAAGCATAGTAGGCGTCATCACGGAAGAAATTCTTCTGGTTGTCGACTGTCTGGTCAATCAAATTCTCCTTGAGCTCCTCCTCGGGCAGGGCGCCTTCGATAGTGTCTGGTCCCCAGTTGCCAGCCTCACGACCGGGGCGACCGTATTGGTTTTTCATGACTTGACGGTGCCACCAGAAGGATATGAACTTGTCCGAGTAGATACCGCCGTGTCTACAGCGGTCGCGGTAATAATCGCTCATTCCTTCCCATGGTATGATTGCCGCAAGACCCTTTGGCTGTCTAGCAGCGACACGCCATTGTGACCCGGCGTAGTAGGAAATACCAAGGAGACCAACTTTTCCACTTGACCATGACTGGCTGGCCGCCCATTCGACGACTTCGAAAAAGGCCTCAGACGTTCCTCTCGACATGGTGTCAAGTACACCTGGCGATTGGCCGAGGCCTCTCTCGTCGGCGCGAACTACTACATAGCCATGGTTTGTCCAGAATAGAGGGTCGGGTGTCTCCCAACAACTGTGCATGCTCTGGTGTTCTGCGTTGACTTCCGAGAAACTCTTTCCGTGGAAACTGAAGCAAATCAGCTCTGGTCACTCGGAGATAACAGCGATGAATACTCACTCTTTGTATGGCACGTCTTTGCCGTATGGACCGTATGTCACCAAGACTGGTGCTTTCTCGACTCCTTTTGGGCGGTACACATTCACACGTACGAGCCCGGCGTTGTTGCTGAGGGTGACCGTTGCATTCTGTTCGTAGATGTATGGGAAACTCGAGTCGTCCACCTTGTGGAGATCCTGGATGTCTAGCGGCATTGTTGTGACTTCTCGCGAATGATGCAACAGAACGAGGGTTGATGTATAGAACAATCAGATACCGAGTTACAAGGACAAAAGATATTCCCCGGCTATCTGAGCTATGATGCACATGGTTGAGTCTTCCAATGTCGGCATTAACGGTCAGTGAGCTTGCGTGCTTCCTCCACATCCCGGTTCGTTTGTACGGGGCGGGGTAAACGATCAACCCCCTCCACCAGGCATAACATTCGGCAAAAGGCAGAGTGGAAAATGGATGGTGGTGAAATATCAATCAAGACTGTTTTGTGGCCTCTCGCAGCTTGAACATCCCTATTATACAATTCAAATTTACTCAAAAACCACAAACAGCAAGATGGCTCACGTCGGCGCACTTCCGGGTCTCCAACGAATCGTCACGACCCACAACAGCGAGGGCAAAGCAATTATCGACAAGAGTATCGACACTGATGCTCCATTCGATGGGACTCCGCAAGGCGGAAAAGCAGCGTTCATGCTCGGATACACCACAACGCAGTTTCCTCCGAACCTGAACGATGACACAGACACCAAAATATACAAAGACTTTCTCCAAAAGCCGCCGGGACTTGTGTCAGGAAATGGCACTGTGCTTCGAGTGGTAGTAGGTAGTTCTCCATACAAGACAAAGATCGATGATAAGCTGACATGCCACGAGGACTGCGCGCCAGGCACCATTTCTCCCATGCACAGAACAGTATCTCTCGATTACGGTGTAGTCTTGATGGGAGACATCGAGCTTGTTCTCGACAGCGGAGAGACAAAAGCCATGAAGGTCGGCGACATCTGCGTTCAGCGAGGTACCATGCACGCTTGGAGGAACAGTTCCCAGACTGAATGGGCTCGCATGCTCTACGTCTTGCAGCCATGTCAGCCGGTCATTGTGAACGGTCAGGAGTTGAAGGAGGATTACGGAGACATGGTTGGGGTACCAAAATCATCATAGGAATAATTCAATTCGAGAACCTTGGATATTTCCAAATACTATCGTCGTCGACAAGGAGTGTGATGCTGGTAGCGTTGTGATCGTACATGATAGACATGAGAACAGAAGATCGTACATGAATCAAGGTCAATGTATACAGAAGTGACATCAAAGAAAAAAGCTCGACGACCGTCCTCAATATTCACCACCGAGAGGGTATCGAAAGTAAGTGTCGTTGACTTTTCCACCAGTCTTCCTCCATGCCCAATTCAAGTACTGTAACAGTCAGTGACACTGATCAATGAGGCAATTCGTCCATTCGACCTACATGAACCATTTGAATACCACCAAACATGTTCCACACAAAGAAGCCTTCGACCCTGTTCAATGGTGTATTCCTCGAATCAAAGTCGAGTGTCGTATCAGTCGGCCTGTAAGCCGGCACTCCCCTGTACTCTGACTCCCATCCCTCTGGGTTGTTCTCGCCGCTAAGTCCGTCCGATCGTGGGTTTGGCTCTTCGACTGGATGTGATGGATCTGCTGGCGGTTCGCTGTGATGCACGTCATAGTCTGCAAGCGTGCGCGCGATAGTGTATGTGGCGGGGTTCTGTGTGACTGTGACCGACATGTTTGCGATGGTATAGATGCTGTGAGTTGATTGCGTTGGTGGAAGAGCAGCCTGAAATGGTCGTCGGACAACGAAAACCCTCTTGGTGCTTGGCTTGGCGTCAGAACGATCAGGGTAATGCTTCCTTGGTGGTCACTTCGGACTATGGATGAGGCTGCATAGATTGGCCGGCCTGGGTAGTGGTCATTCCCCGGACCCTCAACCCCCAATCCACCCCCGCGCTCCCGGCCCCAATTTGCCGACCCGAGTGGAGGACAAGCCAGGGTTCCCCGATGCAGATCATCATACTCTGCCGAATCGACTTGCATGTGATCGGAACATTGCTATACAGCACGTGGTCGTTTGGTCTGAAAGTTGTCGTCGCTGTCAAATAGTAGCATCCCACGTCGCTCTCGATCAAACTGGAAACAAAACGAAATGGCGCAGCAAAACTTTGCCGCATTGCGCGCAGCGGCTCTCGATGGTCGAACTCGCAATATCTACTATCGCCAGACTCAACTCGAATACCTGCAGAAGAGCCTTACGAAAGAGGCTGCGGCAATCCAGGAAGCCATAGTCAAAGACTCGGGAGTCACGTCAGTAGAAGCAAAGATTGAATTCTCGCTCGCTCTTGGTGCGCTTCGGGATCGCTATGCTGAACTCGACCCAAAGAAGGAATTGGAGGCTGAATACAAGATCGCGAAGAAAGAGGATGCAACAGAATCGAGCGTCGGTGCTGGTATCGTCATCATCGAGCCCACCACATACAATGTTTTCTACTCGGTCATTGCGCCCATGAGCGCTGCACTAGCCGCAGGGAACTGCTTGATTGTCCGAGTAGGTCTAAATGGGAGGATCCACGAATCGCAAAGGCTGACAAGGAACCGCTAGCTTGATCAGAACACACGGGAGACATCTGCGCTGCTGAGAAGAATTCTGCCTTCTTCGATAGACCACGATGCCATTGCTATTTCACAGGGACCAATCAACGACGAATCGCTCCTCAGCGTATCCGTTCGTGTCATCCAGGATGCGAGCGATGCAAAGTCCGCCAAGTCGAATGAGATCGTCTCAGTAAACTCAAAGAGGACGATCGCCGTCGTGGACCGTTCGGCCGACTTTAACGAGGCAGCAAAGAACTTGATCAACGCCCGCTTCGGCTTTCGGGGAAAAAGCCCGTACGCGCCAGACGTTGTCCTTGTGAACGAGTTCGTCAAGAAAGACCTACTGCAAGCGCTGGTAAACCACTCCATCACAGCCGGAAGCCAGGTCCTCCAGAACGGCGACGCCGAGAAGAAGACTCTTCGAGATAGTGGCCTCAAAGCTCTGATTTCCGAGTTGCAGAACGCAGACGGAAAGCTGGTCACCGAGGAGAGCAACGGCGCCATCGTGGACGTCAAGAAGCGATCTGCTAGTCTTCTGACCAAGAAGATCAACGAGCCTGTTCTTCAGATCCACACAATGAAGAGTTTGGACGACGCCATCGACTGTGTGACAAAGTGAGTGACCGATTGGGGCCGACGCTTGTCGAGCCCAATACTGACAGCTCCCAGTGATAACCAGACCTACCTTGCAGCCTACCACTTCGGGAGTCCAGATGTAGGCAAATACCTCGCGCAGTTCGTGCCAGCCGAAGTGACATTCGTTAACCACATTCCGCTCGAGATTCTGGTTGGTCCAGCCTTTCCGACATCACTCCCAGTCACAAGCCTTACCAAATACCCGACCTCACTCTTCCGTCGCGCGACACCAGCGTACATCAATCCTAGCACAGCCGCCTCATCGCAACTGGTATCAAAAGCCGCGAACCTCGCCTGCTCTATTTCAGAACGATCCATTGCTATATCCTCGCTGTATCAGAATGCGGTGGCAGATTTGATTCCAGTGCAGAAAAGGCGAAAGCCTATGACTGCCAGTTTTGGTTTCTTTGAACATGCTTTCTGTATGTACCCCCCATATTCCCCAGCCTCAATTCTTGCTAACCAGACATAGTGCTGCATTTCGGACTGCTCTTCTTTTCGACTGTGGGTGTGACTGTTGGCGGTGTTTTGTGGTTGAGGAGGGGTGGTGGATGGAGACCTTGGCGCTGAGTAGGTAATCTTGGGTCAAGTTGATCAAGACTCCAAACCCATCATAACTTCACGTTAAAACACTTGTGAATCTGTTCATACAACCAATGTTGGTATGTGTTCTCGATTAGCTCATGAATATCGTCCGTCTCAAGCCCGCGCTGTAGTAAGATGTGCTTGGCTCGCGGTTGATAATATAACTGGCACTCAGTAATATAAGACTCGGTAACAAATCAGCCGTTTAACCTTGGAATTGTGTAATTGTGTATAGATGTAATGTTTATATGTAAGGGATTTACCATTAGATAGATACAATAGCTATACATTGAATCATAATCGGCTGATGGTGTATAGAGTGCCCTAAAAAAGCTGAATCTAGCATTGTATATGCCACTTATTTTGTCAAACGCGAGCTTGGGTCGAAGTGCTTAGGGATCATCATGCGTCGTGCGGTCGTAGATTGATTGAAATGAGGTACGTATGTACATGCAGAAAGACAAAGCTGACATCCATCACGAACTTCCATGTTCAAGCAGCAGCCCTTACTTGACGACCAGATTCCCAGGCACCAATAGTGAACTGGGAATTGCACATTTGTGACAGCTCCCAGGTCTCGGCTCCAAGCGCACCGGGTTGCTCCTCTTCATCTTCCCAAGCACCAGCAGCACCAGCAACAAAACAAGCCCTATGCTTTCGTTAGTCTTTGGTCATGACAATCAAGCGATGCAGACTTACGCCATGAAGTGATCATCAGTACCGTGCGCATCCCTGAACTGAGGGTGCTTCATCAGTCTCGCAACAGCTCTCCTCAATTTCGGTCCCTTATTCTGCGTGAATACATCTTCCACACTCTGTCTGAATTCCAACATGGCCTTCTCCGGCGCAACGACTTGTGCGAAGTTGTCCCTGTAGTTGATCATGGGGTTCCAGACATTGCGGTAGAGGTTGTGCACTGCGCCGCCTGTTCCGATGATGAGATAGCCTTGTTCTCGTAGAGGACGTAGTGTCGCACCGACACGGACGTGGAAGTGTGGGTCGTAGTATGCGTTCATGCTGACGATTGTGGTCGGTGGGCAGCCATTTGGGAACATGCGGATTAGGATCAGGAATGTATCGTGGATCCAGTCGAATTTCTCGTTCAGACCTGCGTTCAAGCCAGCATCTTTGAGCAGCGAGAGGCAGCGGTGCGATGTCGGGATGTCTGGTTTGAGTTCGTAATGGACATATTTCGATGGGTGCACATAGCCAACAGGACTCTTTTGTGGTGTTGGATTTGCTGAGACTTCGATTTGGTCTTTGCCAGCACTGTCCCAGTGGGCGCCCATCATAATGACTCCTTTGATACCATTCGCGAGAGCGTCATCACCGCATTTCTTCCAGTAGGTGGCTGATGTCGACTCCTCGCCGAGCATCATTGTCGAGCCATGGCTGAAGAAGTGAACAGGTGTTGGAGCCATTATTGTGGTGGTCTGTCTAGCTATCGGCCTGGAACGCAACTGCTGAGGTCGCAAATTTGGGAATCGAGGTTATGGGTATGCACTTGTCAAGGCACGAGTGATAAGCTGCGAGACTCTCGGACATGGTGGCGCGCCGCTGCAGGATGCAAGGGTCCATGGAGGACAGCAGCAGATGATATTCGGGAAGTGGAGGAGATGGCTGACTGGAGGGTTTGGCGCGAGGTTCGCATCGAATGCGGGGTCGGTACACCACCCCATTTCGGCAGGTTCGGCTCTCCATTCTCCGATTCGGATACGTGGAGAATGCATCTCCAAACTTCTCATTCCTCCACATATTCCCTGCAGCCCTGCTTATGCTCGTCCACAATCCGTTCTGATTATCATTGGGTGTCGCGGTGATGGAGGGTGGTAACAATTCGAGAAAAGCATATTCGCCTGCGTCTGTCCTGGGCAAGCACAGCAGGGAAGACTCCCCCGAAACTGACCCGAACTCGACTTCAGCACCGTCCAAACTGTTCCGGTGCGGAGATTGCGACAAGAGTTACTCGCGCGTTGATCACCTTGCTCGACACGTGAGGTTACACACGCAAGTGAGTCAGACCACGATCGTGTGTATACCGTTGCTGATGCGTGTATCAGGAACGTCCTTATAGTTGCGACATCTGCGGAAAGACCTTCGCCCGAGCGTGAGTATGAGTTCTTATTTCCATACTTCCTCTTTCATTTGCTCTTACACGCTATGAGAAAAAGACATACTCGATTGAACCAACTAACGTCAAATCTTCAGTGACCTGCTCAAGCGACATGCTGCCGGTCACAACAATGACGGTAATAAACAACTGAAAGGCGCAAAGACGACAAGCCGTCAAGGCCGAGTGAGCCAAGCGTGCGAGGCCTGCGCAGAGCTCCATCTGAAATGCGAGAATGAGAAGCCGTGTACAAGATGCAAGACCAAAAACATCTATTGCCAGTATCAAACCGTTGGAACATCGGAGACAGAGGCGATAGCACACAACCTGCTTAGTCTTTCTCAGCAGCCTCCCGTCTCCAGGAGTCCGAACCTTTTCACGACAGCTACACCAGATGCACAATACCACCACTTCGCCATCCCTGATAAACGATCATCCATGAGTTCGAACCTACCACCTCAGCAGCCACCGGTTCCAGCATTAACGACACCATCCTCCGACGTGTATCAGAACCACGTTCATTTCGCAGATCTTCCGCCTAGTCATTCGATAGACCCTTACGCTGACTACAGTATACAAGACTATGCTCAGTCTACTGGTCCGAATGCTGATGAGTCCAACAACGACTTCGATAATACAGAACTGCGCGATTTTTTGCAAGATGTCATGGGAATGGAGCTCGCCGTACCTACTTCAGGTCTAAAGTCTGGCACATGGACACCTCGAAACATCTTCGAATTTGGCGTTGATACTAACCTGGAACTCAACGACCTTGATTTTGACTTTTTGGACAACTACAATCAACACAATCCTTTTGGCACAGGTAACACACCCGAGAATATTGGATCTGCTGTTGCGTCGATCACGAGCGAGACTCCATCTGAACCACCACTCGCTGTAGAGTCCCTGCAAAAGTCCTCGGCATGGAAGTTCAGGCCTGTCTCAAGAGACAATCAGGAAGCAAACCTGTCTCTACCACCAACGGACGCCAACAAGCGTTTCCATGTCGAAAAACGATTGACACTCGAACCATTGTCATATAACACCAGAGATCAGATATTGGCTATTGTGCATTCAGTCGGTTCCCAGAATCGGACAATCATGTCTTTTCCATCACATGAGCTACTGGACAGCCTATTGCAATATTTTGTCGCATCGACCACTGCTGGGTACCATGTACATCTTGCGACATTCAACCCATCGCACACCAGACCTGAGTTCACCGCGATGCTCATTGCTGCAGGAGCAGTCCTCACCCCTGATGCTTCGCTCAGAAAGCTTGGGTACGTGATGCAAGAAGCATTGCGGATCCAGATTCCTCAGCTGGTAAGTGTCCAATATCACGACTCTCAGGCTTTCGCTAACCATTCTTCAGTTGGAGCGAGACAACTCGTTGACCCGAGACACGCAACTGTTACAGGCCGCTGTTATAGGTCTTCGAATAGGCCTCTGGAGCGGTAACAGCAGGAAGATGGAGCTGGCAGAGAGCTTTCTCCAGCCTTGGACAACCATGATTCGACGAGCTGGATGGTTTGGCCGAAAGTACGAAAGCATTGTACCACGTCACGAAGATGAGGGCAACGTGTTGCAAGACAAGTGGCGCAAATGGATAGAACTGGAAACCAACAAACGTCTCGTTTTCTTCCTCTTCCGCCACGACGCCCATATGTCCATCACGCTTTTCCCGAATCCAAACATCTCCTACGCCGAACTATCACTACCACTTCCTTACTCACAACAGCTTTGGCAAGCAAAAACTGCAGAGGCCTGGAAGATGGCCATGCTGAGACTACCGCACCATCAGCTACCCTCGGTCCTCGACCTTCTCCAGAATATCGACCGCTACGTTGAATCTCGCGACCTCTTCGATATCGAGATCGCCACTTACGCTCTGCTTTCCGCGACTTGGGGACTCGTGCGAGAATACCGTCAACAAATGAGTATCACCGCACCGTCACCTAACCAATGGTGCAATGGCACACTTCTTCTGTCATCTCGGTTGACCGAGCTGAAGCGTCTGCTTGAATGCCTTCGAATCGGCGCCCCCGACACTCCAGCGATCCGCGTCTTCCTCGAGACATTGTCAATGCATCTGCACATGAGTCTAGAAGACGTCCATCTCTTCGCCGGCGTCGAAGGGCACGAGGAAGCCAAACGCGTGTTTCCATCACTTCGAGAATGGGTTCGTACTTCTTCCGCGAGACAGGCCGTGTGGCACGCGGGACAGATCGTTCGCTACGCGAAGCAGATACCTGGACTCGCGACGTTCAACGCCGTAGCGGTCTATCACGCGGCTCTGAGTTTCTGGAGCTACGGAGTCATGCTTGCGGCGACGGATACAGCGTCAGAAAGCCAGACCGCAGAGGCAGTCGTGTGTCTGAACGGGACGGATGAGTCGGCTGCGCAGAGATTCATCGCACTCAACAGGGGACGAGCGGCGATCACTGTGGCCAAGTCTGATGTCGCAGAGGGCGTTGCGCTGCTGGGTAATCCTGGAGAGGTTATGCAAGGTCTGATTACCCTTATGCGGTCGAGTCACAAGGTCAGACCGCCGCAATCGAGGCCACCGCTTGTGGAGAACTTGCTGGAGTTGATGTCGGGACTGAAGGGGGTATGACAGTGTGATGTACATAATCCTTATCTACAGATCAGCGACTAGCCCTTGAAACCGCCCTCTGGGAAGGACACAATGTCCTTCTTATATTCGACACTCTCACTTGGAAAGTTCCGGCCGCTCACTGAAATCACTCACTGAAGGCGCATAAGAACATCAGAAGAGCTTCACTCGCGCCGCCTGAGGTATTTAGACGATCTTCATTGAGCGCATCTAGGGCTCTCACTTGCGAGGGACCCACATTCACTTGTGCTGCTGCCCGTAGTGGGTTTTGCCATATAAACAGCCTTCCCCAACCATCTTTCCTTCCTCTCCTCAACACATTCTTTCCTCACTCTCTCCTTGGTACAACCTTCTCTCTTCTGATCATACATGCCGATTGCCTACATCAGATCATACCAAGGACACCTTCACCCACGGGTCGTGTTCATCTAGTGAAGTAGTCATAACCAGAGATATCGTGGAAGATACGTGAGGATTACTACAAGACCATGCCACAAGGGTGACAAAAAGAATTGTCGCATACCACGCCGGATCCAGCGTTTTTAGTACACTATGTATACTATCAGCAGTCTGTTATTTAATGTAGAACAGATTACCATCAATGACAGCATAATTAACTAATAACCTATCTATCTAGATACGATACCTCTGCATTGAATCATAATCGGTTGATGCTATACACAGTACGCTAAAAAGGCTGGAAATCTGTTGTATGCGACACTTGTTTTATCAACCACGGGCATGCGTTTCCTTCGACACAAAGGTCGATGATTCGGATCGAGGCACTCTCACACGTTCCTCATACTCTGTTACTTTGTTTATGCAGCAGCAACCAGCTACTACCTCCAGGTCTACTGTGGCCGCTCCCGGTCCCCCTAGCTTGCCTGCATGAACCAGTCCGCATCAGCATCAATCATGAAATTCGTGATATTGAATTCACTCCCAAGTCCTCCATCACCAGCAGTATTATCGCCATTGACCCCGACACCTTCCCCAGCCATCTCACTGGCCAATGGTAACCTCGGTAGATTGAAAAAGTCAAAGACGTCCAGATACTCGAGCTCGCTCTCGGCCGGCGCACGAGCCGCATTCACTGCGTCTCTGCTCTTAGCCGCGGACAGAGGCAGTCTTGGTTGTCGACTGATCAGAAAGTCGAGGTCGAAGGCCGTTCGTCGCATGTCCGCCAGTATCTTGACCGTGCTGGGCGTGACTCTCTTTTCCGCGTCGAGCTGTTGAGATTCGGATTCGCGGAACTCGTCGAGCACCCGCTGGAGCAGAGTAGCATAGCGTGATGCGACCGGCCAGTAGACGCCAAGGTCGCGGAGAGTGGCGACCAGGATGTGGATGGCGGGGTCGACGGTGTGCGAGATTGTGCTGCTGTGGACTAGCAGTAGACGGGCTGCGACCCAGACAGAGAAAGCAAAGGGCGGGCCGAGATATGGTGTCAGGTTCTGAGCGCGGATGTGTGAGCAAAGCGTGCTGATCTCGGAGGCAGCGGAAAGGCAGCGTGTGCTTGCGCTGTACGAGGGAGTGAAGATTGCAGAGCGGGTCGTAGGGTAGGCGGCGGAGGAGTGGAGGCGCATTACTACTGTGGTAGGTCGTGTGGAGGAGGATGCTCATGCTGTTGAGTTTGTCCTTCGTGGTATTTTGACCATAAATGTGGGATATATCGCTATACTCGTCTGGTAGGTAGAATTTGAAGTTGTTGAGAATGCGGTCTAGTTCGCGATACTCACGCTGCCATTGTTCAACGTCGGGCAGCGCACTGATGTCAACTGGCTTCTTCAAAAAGCGGTGGACTCGAGAAAGGATCCCGAGAATCTCGATATAGTAGCTGAACGCTCCCAGGTGTTCTAATTTATTGCGAGAAAAAGCCATTTCTCCATCGGCGGAGAACCATCTAGTATCGACATGTTGGTTCCGCGAGAACAGGTCGTCCTTGCAGGGAAGCTTTCGGTCGATGTCTTTGTTGTGAAGCGCAAAGTCAAAGGCAGTGGAGATAGTCGCATATCGATCTAATAAGTAAATTGTCCAGAACAGCCGTCGTCGAGACTCGTCTTCGACAAAGTCTTTTGGCTCCGGTAAGACCATCGCACGAAGTGTATAAATTGAGGGAATCAACGGATTCACCGTGATCGACGTTGTCTCAACCGCCAGACCGAGCTGGACCACACTCCTCGTAATCAATGCCAGTATGTTCCATCCAGGTGGACCGTTGGAAGATCCGAGGATATCCAAAGCCAGGATTACCAGAGCTTGAAGTGCTCTGACTGAGCTGTTCTCCAGACCGTACAGCAAGACTTCTTGCTTCGACCTTGAATGGTATTTCTCCCGAGCGTGCTCGGTCAATCTCGGATCCGTACAAAACCGAAGTGTCGTGGCTACAATGGCGTGTAGCAAGATACGATCAGCGCTGTCTAAATTCGAAGGTCCAAAAAGAGAGTCCAGAGTCGTACGTCGGTGTAAGAATGGACACCATGGATGTATGTGTGTGAAGTACAGGTCCACCAAAGTGTATAGCAGGTCGTAGGGCGGTAAGTCGCTGTCTTGATCTATTGCAACAGCTGAAGCACTCGATATCGGCTTGATAGGGATGCCAAAATTCGAAGATCTGCGAGCAGGAGGAGAAGACTCAAAGCCATTGGAAGGACCATAAGTGTAGGAAGGAGCTGCGTACTGTGACGATGATACCATCGATGTTGTCCTTTCAAGCGGGGGGTGCGGCGGTGGCATGTCAGCTTGAGTGTATGACGCAGGATTAGTGCCATGGTGCTCGGTCTGGTGCGGCGACTGCTGGTGGTTGACTTGTTGTCCGTAGACGTTGTCTTGGATTCGGGAAATTGGAGGCAAGATATGCTGACTCGGTTGCCGAAGCCGAGGTGATTGATTGTCGAGAGGCAGAGCCTTACCTATCTGCTGGAGTAGCAGTTGCTGGGACTGAACTGTGTTCTCCAACTTTTCCAGTCTTGATTCCAGTTCTCGACCATATCCGGCACCTGCTCTGCGGTCAGAACATATACCTCTTCTGTGAGGAACGCTTCAAATTACGAAGACCAGGCTTCCTTCTCTCCTTGTATTCACACATTTGACCATTGCGTAGGCACCATCCGCATGATGGACGACCTCGATCGCATTTCACCTTTCGCTGTTTGCAAAGCTCGCAAGAAATGGAGATCGGTCGAGAGGTTCTTTTTCTCTTTCGCTGACCATCAGCAGCGGCACTTTCATCGCTGGACTCGCCATCTTCTGCTTTGTCAGCATCTTCACTGATGCGGCGTGAGGCAGGTGATTGAGTGATAGGACTCTGGTTGGTATCGTGTCGGTCTTGAGATGACTGGACAGACGCCATTCGGATCGCAGGTTGAGCATGCGTCGTTCGGTGCAGGTGCGTTCGTTGACTCGGGTGGAAGAAATACCGAGCGATCCCGCCAAGTTTGCCCCGCATCCGGGGTTCCCGGCAAAGAATGACCCGAACCTTTATAAAGTGCCGACGTAACAGTGCAAGCATTGAGACATTTATTCGCCCACCATACATGTACCGCAGACGAGTAGTAGAGTTCTGTTGTCGTCGGTGTATGTTGATCCGTGACGCGCTGATCCGTTTATATATCTCCGTGTCGTCGTGCTGTCTAAGTCTGCTGTTCATTCCAATTACTCTTCCAGACTCATATCCTCCACCCAAATCACAACAACTGCATACTACGACAAACAACATCATGAGCGGCGTCAAGGCGTTTCCAAAGATCAAGGAGATCCGCACTTTCATCATCCAAGGTGTCGGATCTGGAGGTGACTACCACAATGTCGAGGGTGGTCACTGGTTGATCGACTCCAAGATCTCGACGCCGATGTCGGGATACGAAGACTACCGCAAGTCAAGAACAAGTTGGGGTATCAACGTTTTGGGGTCTTTCTGTGTAGAGATCGAGGCTACGGATGGTACAAAAGGCTTCGCGACTGGCTTTGGTGGTCCCCCAGCATGCTGGCTTGTGCATGAGCACTTTGAGCGGTTCTTAGTTGGTGCCGGTAGGTAGACTGCGCAAGGTTCTGATGCCAGAAGTACTGATTTTCATCAGATCCCCGGGATACCAACCACCTTTTCGAGCAGATGTACCGTGCCTCTATGTTCTACGGCAGGAAGGGCTTGCCAATCGCCGTCATCTCAGTCATAGACCTTGCGATCTGGGATCTCCTCGGCAAGATTCGCAACGAGCCCGTATACAAGATGATAGGAGGTGACACCAAGTCCGGTCGTCTGAACTTCTACTGCACAGGTCCCGAGCCGGCCTCGGCGAAAGAGATGGGGTTCTTCGGAGCCAAAGTCGCATTACCATACAGTCCTGGCGAGGGTCCTGCGGGCATGCGAAAGAACGTCGCTTATCTGCGCCAGAAGCGCAGTGAAGTCGGACCCGACTTTCCGCTTATGGTGGACTGCTACATGTCGCTAAACGTGCAGTACACTGTTGAGTTGGCTGAGAAGACGAAAGACCTCGACATCAACTGGTTTGAAGAGTGTCTTTCGCCAGACGACTTTGATGGGCAGGCATTGATCAAACGCGCACATCCAGGTATCAAGTTCACCACTGGCGAGCACGAGTACTCCCGTTATGGTTTCCGAAAATTGATTGAAGGTCGCAACGTCGACATCATTCAGCCAGACGTGATGTGGCTGGGTGGAATGACAGAGCTACTCAAAGTCGCTGCCCACGCTGCTGCGTACGATATCCCAGTCGTCTGTCACGCGTCGGGGCCTTATAGTTACCACTTTTCCGTCTCGCAAGCGAACTCGCCTTTCCAGGAATACTTGGCTAACTCGCCAGACGGTAAGAGTGTATTGCCTGTATTTGGAAACTTGTTCACGAACGAGCCGATCCCGACAAAAGGGTACCTCGATGTGACGGAGTTGGACAAGCCCGGATTCGGTCTCGAACTGAACCCGGCGGCGCCTCTGATCGATGCGAGACAGATTCTGAGGCCAGCGCCAGCAAGGTCGCTGAAAGATCCAACAGAGCACAAGCAAGTGGATGAGGTACCGGGCAAGAAATAGATGTCGTGGTCTGATAAACGCCATATGTACATACCTTGCCATGCAGTGATGAGTTTTCGGTATCTTGATCTGCCAGCTTCGTCCACTGCCTCCGCGCTCAAACCCATTAGTGAGGTCTGAACTTGTTGCGCGACTTCTTCATCTCCATGACTCTCCTCCTGTCCTCCTCGAAGCCCTTGAGCAGCACGTTCGCCCTCTCCTTCCTCTTATCTCGCATCTGGAATCTGTAAAAGTCTTCCTTGCCCTTTTGCTTCTCGTTCTGTCGTGCGAGTTTCTCCTCGGCTTCGGCCTGTCGCGCAGGTCCTGCCCTTCCTCCGCGAACAACGGTGACGAAACCATCCTCGTCAGGTTCTTGTCTCTGTCGTGCGAGCAAGCGTGAACGTTCTGATTCCTTGTTTGCAAACGACGTCATGAATGCATCGATGCTGGCCTGTAGTGCTGTGGCATTCGGATAACGTAGGTCGTGGTGCGCGGTGTATCGTGCGGATCCGAGTTGCGAGGCTTTCGCATCGCTGGAAGACGGCCATGGCAGATCTTTGCGTGACTTTGCTGCTTTGCGCACTTCGCGAAGGGCAAGCTCCATCGATGCAGGATCGACCATTGTGATTACCGCCGACGCGCCGCTAGGATGTAACTCTCTGTTCCATTTTTCGGGAAGCGCGGCGAGCGTAGCCTGCGATGAAGACTGTGATCGCTTGCGCTTCTTGCCCGCGACTTGCGGTGTATGTTTCGAGGTTTTAGTCCTGCTATCTTCAAACGTGACTGCCTCGACTCTTGCTCCACCTAGGTGGTTCGCGAATAGTGTACGAATGTGGGATTCGGTCGCATCAACTGGCGTGTTGACTGCGAAGATCTCTCGGTCAGAGCTGGCGGTCGGTACTTTTGGCTCATGTTGGCGAAGGTATAGGTAATGTATAGCTTTCTTCGGGAGTGAGAATATCGGCGAGCATGTGAGGGTGAGAATGGTGTAGTCGTTCACCGAAGTGGGAGAGACCACAGAGGGCGCCATGACAATACTGACAGCAGGAAGTTGCGCAGAGTGAGGCCAGTGATACGATATTTCCGAATCGGTTCTCGAAGCGCGATCAAGCAGAGCATAAATTTGGCCGGGTTTTGCGATGATGCGGAGTTTTTGGTAAAGCTTGGCAGGGACATTCGGGGTAAGTTGGAGATCTCCAACAGCAGGCACAATCACCGAACTTCATCACCAGATGACTCATCTACATTATTACTGCAGCAGAGCAAGGCAGATCTTTACACCGGATTTCTATTTAGTTGTACACCGAAATGCAAGTGTCACTTCATGTGTTCTATTGCTTGTATTTCCATGGCCTGACGAGCATTCTATGCGAGGACGCAGCCCGATAGTTCTATCAAATGTCATGTTGCCTCATTACGTGCTCAGACCTGGAACATTCTGGTTACTCCTTGATCAAGTCTACAGTATCGAATCGCTTACACATGCATTTAAGTTATCATGAACGTAAGACTAATTTACTCGCTGCGTGGCATCAAGGCGTGCGGTCGAGATTGAACGCGCTCCCTTTCCCCGGGTTTCGGCAACAGCCGCGTCTCACGAGCTTGACCCACCACGACTTGACACGAAGTCACATCTCGAATATATTGCGGCAACCACCTCATTGCGTGCAACCTTCCCTTTCTGCTTCAGCGACATTTATGGGATTCTAAGTTGGCATGAGCTCCTGACCTTTTGCTCTAATAACCAGTCCGTCGAACGAGGAGAAAGTCGAAGTACCATCACCAATCCAAGATGTCGACAGACTACAGCTACGATGACCAGGGACAGTTCTTCCCATACTTTTTCGTCACAGTCTTGACACTTGTCGTCGTGCCCGTGACCTACTCGGTACTCAAGCCTCGCAAGGAGCTGGAGAACACTGCGCCGAAGATTCAGTCCGACTTCAAGCCCGAGCATGCAGATCTTGTCGATGGACAAAGGAGGAAGCAGAGGAAAAGAGAAAGAAAGATTACGCGCATCATAGTGGCGGCTGTATTATGGGCTGTTATCGCTTTGAACGTTTACTGGATGGTGACGGTTCAACGAACAGCACCTAAGATATGGGATCCATATGAGATCCTGGGGGTCGAGAGGGCAAGTCACGCGACTTGGAGAGTGTCGCGCACGCTAACATTCACCAGGGAGTCACAGAGAAACAAGTCAAGTCACGATACCGCAAGTTGTCCATCACATTGCACCCCGATAAAGCCAGGCCGGACGAGGCCAAGAATGAGACGGAAGAGTTCATCAACGAGCGATGGGTAGAGATTATCAAAGCTTTCAAAACCCTTACCGATGACGACGTGCGTCAAAACTATGAGCAGTACGGTAACCCTGACGGTAAACAATCCACCAGTATCGGAATCGCTCTCCCACAGTTCCTGGTCGAAGCCGGCAGTGGAAAATACGTCATGCTGGTCTATGGCGCATTATTGGGCATTCTGCTGCCATACTTTGTCGGAAGCTGGTGGTATGGTTCTCAAAAGGTCACGAAGGAAAAGGTGCTGGTTGACAGTGTTGGCAAGCTTTTCAAAGAATACAGCGAGCGCATGGATCAGAATGGCGTGATTAATGCTCTCAGCGTCGGAGACGAGTACAAGGAAGTCCTCAAAGGCCACAAATCAGACTCTGGACTCGGCCAGGTAGAGAAGCGAATTCTGGCGCCAGGTCCTTACCAGAAAACGGTTGCGGGAATGACCTTGAAGGATCAACAGAAACTGTCTGGCTTGGACGACGGCTCGAGGAGAAAGGCGCTGGCGCTTCTCTGGGCTTACCTTGGTAGAATCGAGCTCGACGATGCGACACTAAACGAGGAAAAGATTGAGGTCGCGCCGACCGCTCTGGCACTAAACGATGCATTCTTGTCGATTGCGCTGGCATACGGCTTCACCAACCCCATCTTGGGCTCTTACAAGGCCGCACAAGCAATCATCCAGGCCATGCCTCCAGATGCGCCACCGCTTCTTCAACTTCCGTACTTTACGCTCGAGAATATCAAGAAGGTCGAGGACTCCGCTCTCTCTTCCGAACGCAGACATCTTACGGTTCAAGCATTCATGGACCTGCCAGAAGCGTCACGAAAGCAATTCACTAACGGTGCTGGGATCTCGACTAGTCAGTATGAAGCTGCGGTAGCGGTGGCTTCTCAGCTTCCACGACTCGTTGTTGAGACAACCTTTTTCCAAGGTCACTGGTGAAAAGTACTGTCTTCCTGGATCTCTCGTGCAGTTTGTGGTCAAGGCTCGTTTCATCCCACCTGGAACAACAACTGTACCAGCAGTCAAGCCTGCCGATCTAGAGGACGAAGACCCAGACGACACAAATCCCAAAGCCAAGCGTGACAGGGACGCTCTGGTCAAGCAACACCAGCCCCCACTTGCTCACGCTCCACTTTTTGCACGCGACCACCCACCCAAGTGGCACTTGTTCTTGTCCGACGCCAGACAAGGCAAGATGGCCGTGCCTCCATTCACCTTCCAAACATTCGACAAGCCGATTCTCACTGCAGACGGACAGCCTACGTTTGAGGTGCAGACATTGAAGATGCAGTTTCAAGCGCCACCACAGCCTGGTCAATACCGCTTCCAAATGCACCTTGTATGTGATAGCTATCTTGGCTTCGATTACAAGCAAGAAGCTGTCTTGGACATTGAAGACCCTGCCAAGGCGGAAGAGGTGGAAAGCGACGATGACATTAGTGAGCCAGACGAAGGTAAGCCAGCACATATGCAGCGCCATACCCCGTGCAATCATGCTAATATCGATGCAGACACGATAGCAGGTCAGATGGCGGCATTGCGCGGTGACACACCCGCCGAGAAGCCAGACAGAAGGCGACGACCCGTGCAGGACGAGGATGAAGATGAGAGCGACGAAAGCGGAACCGATGAGGACGAAGAAAGCAACAGTGACACGGATACTGATACCGATACGGATGAGGATTAGACAGGCTTAGTGGGGCTTCTTCGCATGGTATTGCATGAGCGTAAGTGTTATTGAGCGTTACCTTGTACTATGAAATCAGAACCTGCTTCTGCAAAGACCCAGCCGTGCCGCCATCGACGATGGAACTCACACATGATAAATTCTCTGAACAGGCTGTATGGGTAATCCAACGAGCTAGTGCTTTCTACGCAGAATCCAGCACTCGTTCCCGGCACTCATGCGACTGATCACGTTCTCAGTGTGCAGGTAGCCGCCATGGCTGCAGCATCAAGTGTATACAGTGGCATGAACCATCGAGGAGTCCACCACAGAATCGCATCTTGGTTTCCGGATCGACGTCAAGGATGTATGCAAGGCAAACGACCTCTGATAAGCTGCAGGAGTCATCCGACTTCTTGTATGTATAGCATATCCAGAGTGGATGGAGTGAGAAGAGTACAGCTACTGTAGTGTCGCGCTGAGAGGTCGGTTTATTGCATGTGATTGGTTTGGTGGTTTGGAAGCTTGGGCCATTCTCAGCACTTCATGTGGTGTTGAGCCAATCACTTCTGTGCAGCAACCGCCCATCTCACCACCTCACTTTTGAGCAGTGCTTCTTGCCGCATGTCCTCTGTTATTACTCGTCGACCACGTTGACCTTCATGCATGAACTCAATAGTCGGGAGGGACCCCACCGTCATCAATCGCAAGCGTGCAGCTGGTTGTGCCACCCCTGGCACGCGCAACCCAGGATAAGTACAGACACTCCTCTCCATCTCTTACCTCCTTCTCCTCATCAAGGTCTGTCAACTCAGGAGCTGTCTACTAGTTTTTCTGTTTCTTTTCCCCCTTTCGCACTGCACTAACCAGAGGCTGGTCCTCATAAGAAAATATACAAACAAATCAACAAACTGCATACCCAACCCCTTGCACTAATACTTCATTCTTACTCCCCATTCCCCTCGCTTAATTCTTACTTGTCGCTGGTCGACTTGCACAACTAATATTCAGCTCCTGCCTTGTTCACTAACCCCCTGGCCGAACTTGTTCAGAAGAACCCTTCAATCGCGCCTAATCACATTCAAACGAGTGGACGGTACCTTAATCAGCAATGGCCGCAATCCAGCTCAACTTTTCTCTTCGCACGTCTAGCAAGTGCAAGACCGTTCATCTGATCGGTTCTTGGGACGGATACGGTGGACAGCTTCCTTTGTCCAAGGATTCGAGCAAGTCTGGCGGATGGAAAGGTACTTTCAAGTTTCAGGGTGGGACTTTGTCGCAAGGTGCGAGATACTGGTACTACGTGGGTAGATTCTGTTTCCATATAAGCCGCCCTTCTGACACTTCACAGTATGTCATTGACGGCTACCACGTCTCGCACGATCCCGCCCGAGAATCTACTACCGAACCGACCACCGGACGCAAACTAAACATCCTCGATATTCCGCACGCCAAATCCTCATCCACTTCCAAGAGTCACTCAACGAAAGCTTCTGATCACGACAATCGCCGACACAGTAGTCAGTCTGTCGCCAAAGGCCGCTCCCTCTCTCCCTCACAGATCAAATCGCCGCATCCCTCCAAACCGTACGCAACAAAGAAGATCACATCAGAGAAGTTCTCCTCTCGCGAGATCGAACAACTCTCCCGCCGCTATGCCAACCAACGGATCCAAGAGTCATCCTCTGAGGAAGAATCAGGCTCGGACTCCGAAGATTCGGACGGCTCCTCCGACGTTCCTTCCTTGCGATCTGGCAGCTCGAGATCCTCCGGCGCATCTTCTCCGTCTTCCGTATCCAGTACGTCATCTTGCTGTACTTGCGAACGCTACGCTATCAAACGCGATGGCACGCGCGTGCGACTCGACTGCGGCGGGAAGAGATGCGGTTACTCTGATGAGGATGAGAGTAGCAACTGCTCGTCTGAGGAAGGTGAGAGGGAGTACCAAACACGACTGCGTGCGACACGGAGGCAAGGTGTTGTTGTGAGACGTTGAAAGGGGGCGGAAGATTCCGAATAACTTTCTTCGCGGTCGCTTTCGTCACTCGCTGGAGAAGAGCATTTTGAGTCTGCTGCATCTCGCCATTGGCTCGATGACCGACACTCGTTTGACAGGTCTTTTTGACCGTTCCTTTGCTGACGCAACACCTTTTTCTTCACTGGATTAAACGCCAGCCAAACTTCAGCGCGTACTCATAGCGCCAAACATCGTCACGATCAGCAGCAGCAACGGCAACGGTTGAAAGCGACCGGTTCGCACTACACCTGCGCAGTAGCCCGCTCGCGATCTGACAGCACATGTATACAGTATCCATCTTCTATATTTTCAATCACAGAAGCCAGTGGACGGGGACGAGAAGATCGCCGCTTTCGACAGCAACACACTGAGACTGCGACGACTCAAGAGGAGGCAACGACAAGCGACAAGCGGATATCTTTCGATCAATTCGCAAACCATACCTACCTGACTGAACTCTAAGCGAGGTAGTGATATAGACAACAAATATCAATCCCGGTTGTCTATCATCTGACTTTTTCCTTTCTTCTGTGCCACAACCTTTGTGTTCGTGAGTATTCAGCGCATGGTTTCCTCCTGCTTTAAGTTTGGTTCTAACTCGAATTAACTCATGAGGTTGACAACTTGCTCACGTACTGACACTTAAATACTTAAAGATACTCCTGTCCGCCCACCGTTCGCGTTCACAAGTAACCACCACGAATTCACTGACTTTTCCTGAATAACCACAAATAATCAAATCGGTGAGAGTCCCTCTCAAACATGCCCGCTACAGAACACAGCAACGAGTTGACCACGACCGGCGCACCAGCCGACGCCGAACTTACGGGCGAACAAGCACGCCTCGACGAACAACGCAGAGCCGAGCGGAAAGCCCACCGAGCGAAACTAGTAGCCGAGCGTGCACGACTGTTCGAGAAGATCAAGAAGCTGGAGGAGAAGGTCGCGGGTATTGATAGGGAGATCCTGAAGCTTTATCGACCATCCAGGCCGCTTGCTGACGAGGGCATGCCCGCGTGGGTGGCAATGTTTAATGATTGATGGAGGAGTTTGTGGATGATTGAATCAGAGCAGATGTGAAGGTAGATTAGTGGTGCGTGGAAGGTTTCCATGTAAGGACATCAAGGTGGTTGTGGGATATTACCTCAAATCGTCTCAAGCTGCTCGGTGACTCACACACTGATATATATATCGCCCGACATGCATCTTCTTCCACTTGGAACTTCTCACATCAGTAATTCGTCAACCGTCCCAAGTACTCAAACCAACAACGTACATCTTTCGCAAAAATGGGTTCCAACCAACTCATCTCCCAGATACTAGACAACATTTCGACGTCCCTTCTGAACCTCAGAAACTTGCTTCCTGATGTACAGGCAGCGCAAGACCAGAGACTACAGAACATTGCGTGGTCCCTTCTGGACCTCAGAAACTTGCTTTTTGATGAACAGACAGCACAAGACGAGATACTAGAGAACATTGCGACGTCCCTTCTGGAGCTCAGAAACTTGCTTCCTGATGATCAGACAGCGCAAGACGAGGTACTCGAGATACTAGACAACATTACGACGTCCCTTCTGGACCTCAAAAACTTGCTTCCCGACGAACAGACAGCGCAAGACCCTGTTCCAATGGAGGACGACAGTGAAACCGTGGACGAAGAGGATGAGAGCGACGAAGACATGCAAGACGCGATTCGTCGTGAGAATTTATCCAGGCCGTATCGCCTACGATTCCCGGAAAGACGTCGGTCTTCCTCCTTCGACCTTTTAGAGCACTGGAGAAACATGAATGAAGACAAAGATGAGAAGGAGGAGGACGCCGAGGACGAAAAGAACGGAAAGGAGAAGGTCCCGATGTGGCAGCGAAAGATTACCAGAGATGTGGCGGAAGTCAAGACCCAGACAGTTATCCAGGAGACCAAGACGATGGCTTTGAATGACAAATTAGAGACCAGAACAGTGAAGTTGGGTACGTACCTGCTGGCCAGAACGAGAGCTTTGGATGAGAAAATTGGGGCTAGAACGATGGCTTTGGACGAAAAAGTAGAGGCCAGAACAGTGGCTCTCGATGAGTCATTGGCGCAGCTCAAGGCCAAGACGACGGACCTGGATGCCAGAATGGTGGATTCGGATGAGAAAGAGGAGGCCAGAACGGTGGCTCTCGATGAGATGATGGCGGTCCTGTTGAAGAGGTTGGCAAGTCAGGAAGACAAGATAGCAGCTCTGATTGAGAGAATCGCAGCTCAGGATAAGAGGATGGCAATTCAGGAGGAGAGGATAGCAGTGAATATTGACACCAGCGGCCATAGACCGCTGGTGTCCATATTCGTCCACGATACCGGAAGACTACCCTAGTTGTGAGTCGTCTGTGTAACACATCAGCGCCTTATTTTGCAAGAGGGATAGTTTAGTAGATGAATGTTCGCTTTTGGTATTAACATGATAATCATACAACGTATCATACAGCGTGGCGTATTCAACAAACCGCCTTGGCTCTAGCATCCAAGAAGCGAGCAATATTCCAACCGCTAGTATACATATGCGTATTATCCAGCGTACCTCCTCTTTCGTCATCGTCATCGCGGTCTGCCCAGTACTTAGTGTCTCTTGCCTTTCCGAATCTAAACACTTTACTCAAATGACATATGCCTCCTTCGTATTTCGTACTGCCGTCACGGCGGCGGACAGCGGCGTAGGAGAGATACTGGAACTGCACACAGTCGCGGTAGTTGTTGCAAGCAAGAGCGCAAGCGGAGAAGGAGTCGTTTGGGTCGAAGTAGTGGTCGTCTGTCCTGCCCCTGGGGTCGTTCCAGTCGACGGCGTAGTTCGGGTCTTCGGCGATGTCGGCGGCGTTGTACCAGTAATCTGCGATGACCATTGAATGGTCCATGGCCATCTGTTTGAAGACGTGGCCGTAGCTGAGGATAAAGTCTTTGTTGATTGCTAACATGGCTTGTTCATTGGCGAGCAGCTTCGCGGTCGTGTCTACCGGCAGTGCCGGAATCGCAATGACGGGCTCGCACCACATTTCTTGCTGGAAGGGTACCATGCCAATTTCCTCGCCGACGGTCAACGGCCATGAGTCTGTCAGATTGATGGAAAGTTCAGTCTGCAATGCTGTCGCGAGTACCTGACTGCCCGAGTCCATGTCCGCCGCTCGCCTGTCCCAGGCCCTGGCTACACTGTTTTGTGCATTGGCGAGCGATTCTACGAGGGCGCCCGAGAGTATGATTCCGCCCTTTTCAGCACCAACGTCCAGTTCGAGATCGGACAGATGTGTTTTGTGGCCCATATAGCGCATCTTGCTTGCGTCGATGCCTCGCAGCCAGCGTACAAGGTTCGGCCAGGAGATGAAGGAACTCTCGTCGAAGAAAGCGTACCATTCCATACCTGGGGCCAATTTCCATGCTCTTTCTATCATGTGCAGGTATTTGTATTTTTCGAGCGATTGCGAAGAGTGCTCGTCCTGATGTGGACCGTTTGCCCGCAAGACGGGTTTTTTGTGAAGATCGCGCACATTTCCTCCTTCTGCAGTATACGAGTGCTGCTGTCGGTAGAATTCAAAGTCCGGATGTGTCTGGACAAGAGAGGGTGTTACTTCTGAAAGTACATTGTGCAGCTGGTAAGGACCGACGCTGTAGTCAAGGTCGGAGAAGAGAAGAAGTCGTGATGGTGAGAGACATCGTAAAGTCGTAAAGGTTCGGCTCAATGATTCTGGTGTAATGTCACTCGCGCTGGCTCGTACAGCTACTGCAATTGTTCCTGGATCAGGATAGGCGGCGCATCGAGGGTCATCGTTGATGGAGGTTTTCCGTGATTTCTGTTTGGTGTCTCCTGTCAAGAGACCGGTGTGATATGTATAGATCAATGCGAATACGGCGGCCAGAATAATTGCTCGAGGCACGAATCCTCGAGGCAGAGTCCGGAATGACAGAAAAATCATGCTGGTGTAATGACATAGTCTGGTCGTCGGTAGTCCTGTTCGTCAATGCGGTGATGCAGGTTGGAGGGAACGACAGCAGCCATTGAGGGTGTCTGTTGTGGAGGAAGTTGCAGAACGAAAAAGGAAAACCTGCCTGTAGTAATCGCAAATGGTTGACCTCCGACGAAGGGACCTGGACGTCAAGGGGATGGAAATGCGGCAGCGATATAGGCGTGCCGCTAACGTCAATCATATGGTGATCAGGGCTCTAGAAGTGTCGTAGGTGGACCATGACGAATGTCGGTCGGCTTTGTGGTTTCGGTTGCTGCCTCCGCTTTCACGTAGAAGCAAACTTTCTTGACGCGACGCGTAACGGCAGTGAAACATGGTGTTGGGTATGAGAAAGACTCAGGTATGAAGCAATCAGAGACAGGTGAGGTCAGGCGAAACTGAGTTCCTTCCTTGATTGCACCAGAACCCAATCGTTTGGCTCGTACAATAATTCTAATCTAGAACGCAGGGCAGGTACGGAAAATTGGAAGCTTGGACCATGTTCTGTACCGCCATCATGGCGACGACAGGGTTGGAATATTGCAGACCTCACCTGAACGACGAGTCTCTATCGTCGGTCCATGCCATTAACTTCTCAACCCAAATCGCGACATGTTAGCGGTGCAAGGACGCATGAAGATGGGGTGCTCAAGTACTCCGTGTGCCTATTCTTGAGGCCGATCCATGACGACATGGACTGGTACAGTACAGTATTGACGACGAAGTAAGTCTGGGCAAATCGCATACATTTATATCAAACAACAGTAGGCTGTTCCATTCTTTGCATCGAAGACCATTTCATACTCAAAATGTCCTCACCAAAAGTCATCATAGTCACCGGCGCCGTAAGTCATGTCATACTTATACCCGGCACGACCTAACAACCACCCAGAGCAAGGGCATAGGCCTCGCCATAACGCAAAAGTTCCTCAACCTCCCCGACCCAGTACATGTCTACGCCTGCTCTCGCTCCGGCACGTCCGTCGAGGCCAAACCATCCAACCCATCCAGCAAGCTGCACGCGACCAAACTCGACATCTCGGACCCATCAAGCATAAAGTCTCTCTTTAGCACAATCTCATCGTCCGAGAAACGTCTTGACGTGCTCGTCAACAACGCCGGCACAAACGACACAGGGGACTGGCAAGTGCCCGCTCCCGAAGTCGTCGCCGTCAACTACGGCGGCACCAAAGATGCGTGCCTGACGTTCTTGCCGCTAATGGCCAAGACGCCCGGCTCGCGCATCGTGAACGTCTCTTCTGTAGGCTCGAAACTGCACCACTACAGCAATGAGATCAAAGCTACATTCCGCGATCCAAAGCTCACGCTGCCGCGACTCGATGATCTGGCCAAGAGCTACTGCGATGCTGTTGGCGCTGGTAAAGCTAAGGGCCAAGGATTTGGTGATGCGAATGGCTATGCTGTCAGTAAGGCGTGTATCAATTCTCTGACTGCGATTCTGGCACGAGAGTATGACGGTAAAGTGGTGGTCAATTGCTGCTGTCCTGGTTGGGTCGACACAGACATGGGAAGTATCATGGGTCAGCCGCCGAAAAAGCCTGAGGAGGGTGCAAGGATTCCGTTCAGACTTGCTACGGGAGATCTGGGAGGTGTTACAGGCAAGTACTGGGAAAATCCTAGTATTAGTGGGACTGGGGAGGGTCAAGTGGGCGAGTGGTAGTCAGTAACTTGATACCGCGAGCTGGCCATATTAAGACACAGCTGTAACATTCTAGGGGGTTCAGTAGGCTGATGGATTACTGGGTAGTATCAGGAACCCCAAACAGAGGCTGATTTCATGACTATCTCCATCTTCCCCCTCTCTGCGTCTCTGCACCTGCACCGTGGCGTACTGCGAATACCGCTGTACCACCGACTCCCTGATACAGTCCGGTAACCCATCAGCCGGCTCAATCCACCAAGAAGGATCAGTAGACCAGCCGCCCTCCATGGCAACACAACTCAGAAAATCACATATCTGACCCCACAAACAATTCCCTTCTCCTGGAAATCCCCTGCCCTCTCCTTTTTAACTACGTTGCTGAGAAAAGGCGGAGAGTTGCCATTTTCGAGCAATGCCTCGTGATACTCTCTTTCAGACAGACCGCACAATTTCGCATCCATGTACGTCACGGCACAGTCCCTCGAAGATTGCGGTGGCCACACTGAATCTTCACGGCTTTTCTTGACCGAGAGCTGTTGTTTCTGCGTCGACGCTGACGAACGCGTCTTGACCGAGCGTACTGGCGTGCCTTTATCGTTTTGACGCACAGCACCTTCAGCCGGAGTGTGACCAGGGAGTATTGCAGCAGAATCGATCCGTTTGATTGCAGCGTCTTTGGTCGGGACATCACCGCCGTCCACAACATCGACTTTACCTCGAAACTTCAGCTTCTGGCTCTTTGGCTTGCTATTGAATCCGAATCGACTCAATGCTGAAGCTGGAGTGCTGAACCTTAGCACCGGTGTATCGGCTAAAGATCCTTCTGTCTCTTTCGGGGGTTGATCGGTCTGTCGCAACTTCTGGGCCTTGATCGTTCGTCTTGATTTCATAACTGCCGAAGGTGATGTCTCGGTCTCGGTGTCGTCGAGGCGTGCTTTCTTACATCTGCTGGTTTCTTCCACGAATTCTGCTGCACTTTGGCGACGCTTGTGTGGGGTAACTGGAATTGGTGCCGTTGGTGGTTCTTGTTGCATCTTTTCGATGTGCTGGCCTGCAGAGAGGTGGTTCAGAGATCTGGTGGCGTCCTCAATGGCTCCACCCGACAATGGCTTTTCAGGACTGTGCTTCACTACCGCTCGCTTGAGATGTTTCATCCGCTCTGGTGAAATCATCGCGGTGCCTTGGTTGACGTTACCAACAACGTGAAAGGTTGACTTGAACGGGCTCCGGTCAAGTGAAAGCTGATTGACCGGATTGTTTGGTGGTGTAGTAGCACGAAACGCACTCGTGGTCGTACGTGTTTGTGCTTCAGCTGCCGTTGGCTGTCCGATCGTCCTGGCTTCAGAGTGTTTCAATGGACGTGAGTATGCTGATGGGTTACCCGTGGTACCCTCCGGAAGGTCTTGTTCGTAATGTACGAGTACAGAGCCAGTCTGGTATCGATCTTTACTAAGACCATTGTTCTCGGTCTTGTATGCAGCGTCTTCCATGAGTTGTGGCTCCGAGATATACAATTGCTCCATTTTATGCCCTTCTCCATACGAGATAACAATGTCGATGAAGGACGGCTTGACTGGCGTATGGCCCCTGTTTCTCAGAACACTCGCGTCGAAGACGTCTTCCAAAGGCAGAGTCGACAACGAGTGCAGATACTCAGCAGAGAATGGAATGCGCCCCTTCTCGCTTGTGCCACGTTCCAAGGCTTGATTTCGAAAATTGCGGCTGACGTCAACCCATTGTTGTCGCAGAACCTGCTCCGTCATGAAATCTTTTGCAGTAGGCTGATGGTCTACCGGTATGGCTTTGGGCTCCAAGTTGAGTATCCATGGTCGCTCAAAACGTTTGCCAACGCGTCTGCCTGAAAACACTTCGATTGCTGTGGGCGACGTTGCCGCAGCTCTGAAGCGACACGCGACCAAGTCGCCGTTCAAAAAGACCTCGATCTTCAAGTCGCGAGATCCATCGAAAGTCCTGCAACTCTTCGCAGCTTTTGTGAAGTCGACCGTGAGCTCGAGGCCTTGGACCGGAGACGGTGTATCCATTCTGTCGCGCGTGACGGTCGCCAGAAACAGAGGCATATCATCAAGTGGTCCGATAAATCTGGTCCGATATCCATCGTGTTCGATCGGCTGTTCCGGTACTCCTGTCCCGTCTGATTCATGGGTATCCGTACCGGCGCCGTAGCGCTTGAGGTATATGCTGATCCCACGGGCATAGTATTCCGGCATGGTGGTGTCGTGTGAGCTGTCAGGACCCTCTGTGATGTCGTGGCACGTACGAGAGGCTGCGGAGTGGTGTGAATTGCAGTTCTTCGCAACTCGTGGGTGTCTAGTGTGTTTGCGCTCATATCACCCTGATGTGCTACTCGGCTGGCTCAGTGGAGTCCACCACTCAAAGTGCAACGCGCAAGATACGCGTGATACGTCATGAGTATGTGAGGTGAATGTGAAAAGTGCAATGTGAAAGCCGACAGTAGGCTGATAGATTACCGGGTGGTATCAGAGACCTCAAGCAGAGGCTGTGCTGATTCACCCAGTGGTTATCGAGCAGGGAAGTTGCGACCGATAGTTTTCCCGATTCTCAGGATCGTGCTTAGCAGGACCAAACAATCAAGACCGATCTTTGTTGCCGTTACTTTTGCGTAATACTTCCACAAAGCAGCGCCCTTTGTCGGCTACGGGCTTTACATCAAAGCAAGCCTATCTGTTGACTGCATGACCGCGATGCCAAAGCCGACACCATTCTTATCGCGAATAAGATAGTTCGCTAGGTCCGTCAGTCTGAGTGAATTAAAACGTTATAAAGGGACCTCTGTTTCTCTGTGCTTCCAGAAAGAGTCTGGACTCTCTGGGAATTTGGTGTCTAGGAAACCGACGAAAACATGGCTAACGCCAAACATCAACAGCAGGGTGGCCATGCCGGCGATGCAGAGTGTGGCAATCGTAGTGTTGAACCAGGTCATCGTGTCGATGTGAATCGATGAATTTGGAGTGTTTGGGTCGAGTGGAAAGAAGGTGAGACGCTTTTATCAGCGGAAGGGGCGAGGTCGGGGCGAATGGCCTGTTAAGTATTAGAGAAGAGACCTACCGCTCAATAGGGCAATGACGACCCAGGTCGCATACCTAATAACGCGGACTAGTATCAAAGGTATGAGGGCGCCGAACAACTTGTTCATCTGCTGAAGGTTCTCCAGCTGAGATCGAGGGCTCTGTGGGACTTACATGGTTGTTTGATCGAGATGAGTAGTTCAGTGGACTACAGGACGAACTCATCCATGGATTTCACCCCATGAGTTACTCGTATTAGGTACGGTACAGTGAAGACCGGGTCGTACAGGCTCCTGCCAGGAAACTACTTACTTCGACCGAACGAGCCAGCAGATACAGCCGTCTTGCAACCTATCCAGTCCATATACCGATGGCAGGCCCATCCATGGAGTCGCCAATCTCAACCAGCGTTTTGTCGTACACTCTGGCGATCTGCATATTCCAATCTTCATCGTCTTCCTCATCTGCACCTTCCAAGATAAGTTCTCCATCCAGAGCATTCTTTGGCGCAAGCTCTTCATCTTCATCTTCTTCAAAGTCTCCCTTACTCATCGCGTTGGTCGCGCTGATTCGAGCTCTCTCAATCAGACTCTTGATTCGTACCTTTTCGGTAGTGCTGACCCTCTTGCCCAATGAGAAGCCCGGTAAAGGCTCGCCAGTCTCGATATCTCTTTGCTGTAACAAAGAAGCAAACGCATGGTCAAGTTTGCCGAGCAGTCTGAACATGTGTCTGGGAGCTGCAGGAAAGGCAGTGATCATGGTGTTGGTAAGAAGAGCCAGTGAGATGAGGTACGGGACTTGAAGAGATGCTACGTTTACTTAGCTGGTGCGGGAACCTACAGGAGAGTGCAAGTGCGGATGCCTACGTGTTCCACTGATCCATATCACGCCCACCAGCTCTTCAATATCACGAGTTGCTTCAGCAAAAGTGTTGTAGCCACGCACATCGTGCCATTCCTCTGATTTCTCAAGCTGAGACTTTGTGGTGGGATCGTCAATCTCTTCTATCATCCTTCCGTCTTCGTCCGTCTCTTGTACATAGCCGTCAGTCGGCGCCGTACGCTTTGCGAAGCGTCGCTGTATATGCAATATTTGCTGATCGACATGACGAATGAAGCCAGATTCCTTGGTTCCACCTGGCTTCAAAGGTGTACTCCGCGGGTGCGGTAATGCTTGAGAAGCATTCGAAGAGGCCAGGGACGACGGAGGCGGTGAATAGGGTATGAACCCTCCGGCATTGGACGCAGCCATGGTGTTCGGAAGTGTCACATGCGCGTTTGAAGTTAGAAGAAGTCAAAGTGAGGATGTGCGATTGGAAATGACGGAATGCGTGGCTGGTGAACCCACGTCCGTGCATCTTCACATGCAAGACCGAGGCTGTTGTATCCCCGGATCACATGCATCACCATCAACGGTCGACTACTCAGCTGGATTGTATTTGTAGAACCATTGTGCCCTTCTCCTTTTCCGTGTGCCAATCCAGGAGAAATCTGTTCAAGACCACGAATCGATAACTTCAGACTCTAGATATACCATATATCAGATCACCTGTCAACCGAGCGTAGCTCCGAGCTCCCCACAGCAAGCATGTCTCTCAAGAATGGTCCGTCCGATGACCCCGATTACATTGGTGCCTGTCTCTGACAGTTATAGATGCATACCCCTCGTCTTCCGCCTTCGACTTGATTGCCGACGCGCTTAAGGACGACAACGAGCGCAAGGATGCCATCAAGAAAGGAGGATCTATCTTCGCTTTCACGATCAAGAACGGAGAGGGCAACACAGAGAGCTGGTACATCGACCTGAAGGAGACTGGCACAGTAGGAAAAGGAGCCGCTCCAGAAGGCAAGAAAGCGGCCGGTATGTTCCAGTTCAATTCACATCGAAGAGCCAGGAATCAGTCTGAGGGTTTCGTGGTCGATTCATTGTCGAATAGTCGTAACAATCAAGCCTAGCGAGCACAAACTTACACTATCACAGTGACTCTCCATCTCTCGGACGACGACTTCTCAAAGCTCGTCTCCGGCAAGGCCAATGCACAGAAGCTATTCATGAGCGGAAAGCTCAAGGTCAAGGGAGATGTGATGAAAGCGACCAAGATGGAGGTTGTTCTGAAGAAGGCTCAAACCAAGGCCAAGCTCTAGATCATTGATCTGTCTTCCATAAGTTCTGCATATTTGATATCCACTTTGTCGCTCGAGGTTGATCGCCGCCTTGCTGTCCTTTGGAAAGGCTGCCTCATTGTGAACGCCTCAGTTGTAGGCAGGCCTCATGTCCGTCTGTCGCGAGCCTCTTGCAGCGTCTGAACCTACTCTCTTCCTCATTCAACAGATATGGGAAAGATTCGAGGCATATGAGAATGATCAATTTCCATCACTTCATGTTCTATATTTATGCGCCCCACTTTCACATTCACCCCACAAAACCCAAATTTGGCTGAGTTCATGCATTGTTTACTCGGTGTAGATCATGCGCGGGTCTTTTGACCAGCTGCACACCACTGTTCTGAATGTCCTATCTGCGCTGTCGGCAGGTGCTCGATATCGTATGACCATTACGATGGCACAGGAAGTAAATAAAGCATGAACAATCGCTCCTAAGGAAAATCAAGAATCCACCATCACGGACCGTTGCACCGTACATTTAACCCACGATGGGCGTCCATCTATCAACCATGTCCTCACTGGCACCGATCTCGCTCGCTTCAATAATAATCGGCTTCATCTCCTTCGGCTTCACACTCGCAACCTTCCTCCGCGTCTTCTGGACCAACATAATGACAATCTTCTCCGCCGCCGACGAAGCACCCGACATCCTGACCACACTACGCCAAGAACTCTACGAGGAGCGCAACTCGCTCCGGGCACTGCGGCGACATCTGCGCTCTCGAGGAGGCCAGCACGCCCGTGACGTTTTCTCGGGTCCGGAGCTGGATGAGGTCGTCATACGCACGCTGCAGAAGTCGATCAAGGATCTCTGTCGGAAGTTCAAGGGGATCGAAAGGCCGTTCCTGGCGGAGAGAGAGAAGGAGAGGAGAGGGCAGACGCGGCGGAGGAGTAGGACGAGGAGGGAGAGTTGGGGCGACGAGGACGGCTTCGAGTATTATACCGGCGTTGGATCGAGGACGGATTGGAATGATGAGAAGGGCGGTGGAAGAGGTGGGAGGAAGAGGGATCGTGATCAAGAGAGAGATTGGGATGAAGAGGAGGATTACTCGAAGAGTATATACTGTAATATGACGCTGGGTAGACGTATCGTATGGTTGCGGTATAGAGGCGATGCTATGGACTTGTTAGCCTCCCTCGCAAGGGTACAGACGAGGAGAATTGCAAGACAAGTCGGTGAGATTGCGGTCGTCTTGCACGAATACGGAGACGTGTTTGCCGAGATGAGGCATAATATCAGTCTTACGGAAAGTAGAATGAACAGGGTTGTAGGAATACGAAGGGTAGATTGATGCATATAATGTTCATACGATTCATAGTCATAGTTCATTGGCTTGAACTTATCAGCAAAACGCTCATGATGTTGGTAGTTCTTCGGCTTGAACTTTTGAGCGAAAGAACACACTTGGTAGTCCTTTGGCTTGGACTTTGGAGCTGGCCGCAGAAACTCTCTTCGAAGTCAAGCCCTCGTGTCTGAAACGGAGAAAGAAAAGAAAACCAAACACGCCATAGATGGGTATCTCGGCAAACCCGCAAATGGCACAAAATATCAGTCCGTCAAATCGCCGAATCACCAGAGAGCCGATCTTCGACCACTGCGCTGTGTCAAAGGAAAGCTCAGCCGCTGGAGTGCTTGCGAAGAAGAGCTGGCAGGGTGCTGGCTTCGCAATGAATCATCTTCGAGAGCTGCATGACGAGCTCAACGCAGTCATCATATCTAGCCTGCGCTCGGTCTGCAGCTTCGTTCGCGATGTCCTTCTGCTCCTTTAGAGCCAGGAATTGACGCAAGACTTGGACCAAACTCTCGGACATGTTTTTGAGCTTCTTCACGCCCTCCGCATCGTGCGACCTGCGAGCGTTCTTCAGAGTATCGTTGATGGAGGCTGCAGCGTATTTCAATTCTTCGGGATATTCTGGCGACGCCAGGATCATTTCGACGTCCATGTTTGCGTTTGATGGGAGCTTTGGAAGTGGTTCAGCAACGGCGGGTGATGGGGTCTGGAGCTGAGCTTTTGAGTGCTTGCCGCGGAGACGGCTCTTGAGACCCTCGAACAGACTCTTGCCACCGATTGGCTTCTCAACCATCTTTGTTGGCGATGCGGGCTTGAGCACACTGACCATCGGAGCAGTAGCCAATTTGGCAGGCGACCTTCCGGCGGGCATTGGAGATGATCGACCTATTGGTTTCTTTGGCAAAGGTGCTCGCTCTAGTTTCGCGAGGGCCAACTCGCGGTGCCACTGCTGCTCCTCTTGTTCAACGTGACGGTAGAGCTGTGGCATGTCGACAACTGCACTTGCGTTGGAAAGTGTTTTTGCAGAGTTGACGCCTTCGATTGCTGAAGAAGGTGGCGTCGTGAACATGTCTTCCCAGGGTGCTGCGTTTGAGCTTCCGCCGGAGCTGGACCATGGGCTCGTAGCTGACTCGAGAGCGCTTGCGCCTTCGGTTGCATAGTTTGCATCATATATAGGAGTTTTCGGTGGTGATTCTTGCAGCGGCTCTTGCAACTCGAACTCGCATTTGCCTTTGGTGGTCTGGAAAATTGTCAGTAGGAATAACAAACGTCGATAACGATCACGGTGTGAGAAATGATCACTGCGCAAGTTAGCGACACCACCACGAACCTTTACTGCAACAATCTCCGGATTGCGAGGAGCATGCTTGGTCGATGGCAGCTGGCCTTTGGCGTCCTGATTTGTGATCAGTCTACACGACTTGAATACTTCTACTAGTTCGTGACTTACCATAGGCTTGCAGGGGACGACTGCCTTCTCTCGATGCGTCATGGAAGGTCCAGGCGGTGGAAACATCATGACGGGAAATACTCCAAAAGATAATAGCTCGCAACCTTGCAGTATTTGGTATGATGCTGTGTTGTTCAATGCTGATAGATTTTGATGATTGACGGTGCTGGCGTCAAGGCGTGAATTTTGAAGTGGGGGTTTGGCAATTCACGGTGGAAGCGAGAAGGAAGAAGGAAGAAGGAAACAGGACTAAGAACATGCCAAGCTTGAACCGAGAGAGGAATGGCCAGGAAGAAATGTGAAGTTGAGGTTCACTCACCAAAGCATCACTTACACTTGATATTCCACGCGGGAGACAGACCACGTTTGACACTGTATGTAAAGATCTTTTGACGAACATTATAGGTGCAGGTTGACCACTCGGACGAGGACAGCACATTGAACATCCTTTCTTGAGTTCCCCTCATCTGTACAGAGCTCCGGCGTGACTGACATATCAAGATGAAAGGGTCAGACGAGACGTCGAATTTCCTGGGAACGGGACTGCATCTCGTGACTTCGAAGATGGTGGAGCGATCGCTCGAGCCTACCATGATCGGAGGGCATGTCTCAAGGAGCATACACTTTGAACAAGAGTCTGGCGATCAATACGTGTATGAGAACACGACAGAGGTGTAGTTACATGTATGAACAGCGAGGTGAAGTCGGGATTCGGGATGTCAAGCGCTCCGCGTAAATCTTCTGGATTGGTAATCCCGACCTCCTGACTCGGCAAAAATAACCCGTGTCATCACCGAGTACGGCGGGAGCTTAGACCCTGACCCAGGGAAATACCGCGCTACTATAATTTCTAGAATATTGCGCAACAACAACAAGGTACCTTAATAACCTCTCACGGCTTCATAAATCGTTCTCTTCCCTTCTTTCTTTTTCAGTTCGATCTGTCATTTTATTTGCAAACATGGTACACACAGAAGATGATTACAAAGCTCTCCGGGAGGCTTTTGTCTCTGGTCACATTGGTGGCAGTATGTGGGAGATCCACACAGTGACACTGATAGCCCCTGTAAGTAAGATATCAAGCAAAACTCGAGCAGGAGACTGATTTTCCTCAGATGGCAGTCATGCTATGGACAGTGTTGCAAGCGAGGCAAAAGCTCTTCGATCCTTATTCGACCGCAGGGTACTTTGCCGATTTTCTCATCAACGCATGCGCAATCCTCTTTGCCATCACTGTCTACGCCGACAATCTTGCTACACTTATGGGTCTCATGTTCCTACCAGCAGTCGCCATGTATCTCAACCAGCCACCTGCCCCCGAGAAGATCCCCGCCAAGCCCCCAAAGGATGACGCCGAGGAGCCAGACCCCATTCCGATTAAGCCTTTTGTCACCAGCTACAGAGGAGCCATGATGATCATCACCTGCATCTGTATTCTGGCAGTCGACTTTCCTGTCTTTCCGCGACGGTTCGCAAAGACAGAGTCTCTCGGAACTTCGCTTATGGATCTCGGTGTAGGCTCTTTCGTCTTTTCGGCCGGTGTAATCTCTGTCCGCAGCCAGCTCAAGGCGCAAGAAGATTCGTCTTTGCGCGTGCCTTTCCTCCAACGGATGACGCGTTCCTTGAGGCATTCTTTGCCTCTCCTGGCTCTCGGTTTTGTCAGACTCTGGACGGTCAAGGGGCTCGACTACGCCGAGCACGTCACTGAGTACGGTGTGCACTGGAACTTTTTCTTCACACTCGCCGCCATCCCACCGTGTGTAGCCATTTTCGAGGACGTTTTCAGACTTATTCCGTCTTACGCCATCATTGGATACGTCGTCTCGCTCATTCAGCAAGTACTCTTCACCTACTCTGATCTTTTCGTCTGGGCTGTCACTGCTAAGCGCACCGACTGGGTATCCTCAAACAAAGAGGGTCTTGTTTCTCTTCCAGGCTACATCGCCATCTTCATGGCAGGTCAGGGCCTCGGTATGAGTATCCTAAAGCGCGACACCAACCCCTTGGCCCCTCAATCCGATCAAGACATTTGGATTGCCTCCATGCTTGGTGGCGAGGAAAAGGTCAAGGAGCTGCAGGAGAAGACCCGCAACTTTACGATCATCAACCTTGCCAAGTGGTCGGCTATCTGGGTCGTCGTTTGCTTCTTCACTACTGGTTACTACGGTCCACGTATCCCAGTCTCTCGACGTTTCGGCAACATGGCATACTTTACATGGGTCGCAGCATTCAACACCGTTCAGCTGCTATTCTTCTGTATCATCGAGCAACTCTTCTTCGGACATATTTACATGGCCAAGGACAAGGCTTCTGAGGAGTCCTACATCAGACAGGCGACCAGCAGGATCCTTCACGCCTTCAACCGCAACGGTCTGGCTGTTTTCTTGATCGCCAACGTTCTGACCGGTGTCATCAACATGTCCGTAAAGACCGTCCAGATGGACGATGTCATGGCCATGACCATTCTGGTCAGCTACATTAGTGCTTTGACCGCCATCGCTCTCGCTCTAGACCACTACAACATCTCGATCAAGTTGTGAGAGATTATGTGCAAATAATACAACTTGTATAATGCACATAGAACACAGTCACAAAATTGGTTGATCTGTCGTGTGCTCTGAAATGCTTCCTACGTGTAAATGCATGTGACTTGTGATTTCCGGCAAGTGCTACGTCATACCACAACGCGTCTTCCCAGACGCGACTTTGTTGCAGACATCAACCCACGACCGCTGCAGGGTTACTCAGCCAAGAAAACAGGCATACGACGATCACAATGTCAGGACCTACACCTGCAAAGCGGAGACGCATTGATGCGACCTCAACTCTCTCCAAGCCTTTCCGCTCTCCTCTCAAGACTCCCACCTCTGCAGCCAAATCCAGCAAGCCGATCGACCGCTCAACCCCAATCAAAAAGTCCCTACTGTCAACAACAACGACGAGTCGCACAGACGATCTACTACCCCTCACCGCGTCCGAAAAGAGCGACCCCATCCTCCTCGCCGCCGATGCCGCGCTGAAAGACCTCACATCCTCCATTGCGGAGATCAAAGCCCAGATCGAGGTCCTAAGCCAAGCATCCAGCATCCTCGCCCGCTCCGGCAACACACCAAGCAACTCACAGTCCCGCGACGCTGCCACGGACAAAGACACTAAAGACCACTCCGTCGCGTCTCTGACACAGAAATGGAAGTTCATCTCCCAGTCCGCGGCAGACACCCTCTACCCTACGGTGCAAGCCAAGATCGCGTCCAGCGGCGGTCTGAAAGCGTTCTACGCACAGTCCAAGACGCCTTCTTACAACAAAACGGCGGACGGACAAGGCTTTGAAGAGGGCGAGGATTGGGAGAGTGCGGATCATGCCATGGAAGAGGAGGCCGAGGTCGATTACGACGAGAACGGGAACAAAGTTGGAGAGGCGGAGAAGGGAATGAGGAGGGAGGAGGTGAGGAGGGCGCGGGAGCGGAGGAAGGTTCAGATGGGGAAGAGCGGAGATGGTGAGGATCGGAAGGAGGAGGGGGAGGAAGCAGATGGTGAAGAGGAGTTTAGTATGCAGGTTATGTTGAGGAGTTTGCACATTGAGGAGAAAGTCATTGGGTGGGACAGAGTTGAGCAGCGGTGGGTTTAGCAGGACACCAGATTCGATCGAGCAACGGGGCACTCGGGTAATGAATTACGAAGCAATGAGACAGAAGAAGGCACGGCTGGCGTCTATTATTAATGCTCATGAGATACCCTTGGAATTGTTACCGGAAATGAATTGCTGTTCTTTAGTAATACATGTCTTCCGAGAAATCGGTAAAGAAAAAGCCGTGAAATAGTGCCAGTGGAAATCATCGACGACGAGCCTGCTCTGCCTTTCCTCCTGGACTCATAATGCATATTGGTATATCCCGTTGCCATACTCCTTGAAAAGAGAAAAGAAAAACGCCAGCAAATCCCAATCCATCGCCTCGCTTTTCATACCCCTCAGTACCCCATCAGTACCATTGACCAGCATGAAAGTACCTCCCGTCACTCTGATTCCTTTTCGTCCCAGACGTGGGCCGATCCGTCGCGAACGCTCGGTGTAGTGACCAGAAACCATTATGCATCAAAGTTGACGATGAACTTTTGCTCTTCTCTGATCTTACGCCAATTATTGAGCTCTTGCTCTGTTGGACGCTTCTCGGGTCCTGAATTGCGAATAGGGTCCTGACCGGCTTGTCTGACCATGCGGAAGCGATGACACTTTGTCTTCTGGTCAATGATCTTGAAACTCTCAATGTCGTAGAGACCATCGTAGCGGAAGCCCATTTCCGGAGCCCAGGTCTTGTTCGGCGCTTTGGAGGACCTGAAGACGCGGATCTCCTTGTTCTGCTGAAAGCTCTGGATCATGAGCAGGGTGTTCTGGGTCACTGCTCCGTTCTCCTTGGCGTCTGTGCCGCAGTATTCCAGTATGTCTCCTTCGTCGATGTTGGGTTACACGCCGCCGCTCTCCCTCTGGCCGGCGGAGAGCACAATCGACCATGCTCCCAGATTGGTCCTACCTGAGATTCCTCCTTGCATGTCGCTGTGGGCTCCGTCTCGGACCAAGCAAATCTGCAAAGGCCACCATTGGCCATTTACGAGGCCGTTGTTACCATGTGCAGCTCCCTCAGTCGGCTTTGTGTAGCCAGGTTCTATTCTCAGTGATTTTGACTTTGGGTCTGGCTTGAGGTTGTGGAGAAGGTCGGGCTTGAAGTTCTTGTGCCACCATTTGTGGTAGAGCTCTTCGGCGTCTGCCTTGATGTACAAAGGAAACGTCATGCCTTTGGAAGACTCTGAGTCAAAGAGTACCGGCAAGCCAGCTCCTGTATGCAGCAGAAAGTGGTTGCGAACCAACTGAGCCGATACGTCGTAAAACATTGCTTCGTGGAGGATCTGAATGAGCTCTTCATACTTTTTGGGGTCCGCCGTCGTCGTTAGACCTTTTTCGGCTTCTCTCTTAAATTCGGAAATGCGCGACTTGAGCTGTCCAAGTTTCATGTCGGCCGTGGAGCTCGTATTTTTGTCTCGTGTTTTGCTCTTGTCCAGTCTTTGATACCATTCCGGGAAATGAAGGATCGAGGCGGATGGAGACGGAGCAGGTAGCTGTGGTGCGATCGCCGAAGCTGGCCGTTTCTTCAAAGCACGTCGTTCAGACGGATCGACCGGTCCTTGTCGTCTAGCTTCATCGTGTGGGGCCCCTGACGATTCGCGAGAGTCTACCTTGGACAATTTCCTGGGTCTCTGTTCGTCTTCGCCGCTGGCGTTTGCACCTCTCTTATTGCCACGAGGAGTTGCTGCGGCATTTCGGTCAACGCTCGCATTGGCTGAGGTTGCACCTGGCTCGACATCATCATCATCGTTGTCATCGATGAGAAATGGTGAAGTGTTGTTATCGGTATCTGGAAATCTGCTGCGAACGGGGATGTCGTTGTTGAGTGGCGTCCATCCAGAACCTCCGGGGCGCACATTGCCTTGACGCGAGCCTGTCGACAAAACACTTGGCTGAGGTGACGAGGTTGAACTGGGAGCTTCAGAAGATCGGTTCGACCTCTTTTCTCTTGCTGCCCTAAGCAATGCTCTGCCTTGATCCGTGATGGCTTGCTGTCTTTCGAATTCTTCCTGTCGAATTGAGTTCCACCTTGAGCTAGTCATCTTGAACAAGCGCAAATTGATTGACTGAGTGTGAGTGAGAATGTGATTTATCAAGTAGTTGACTATTCTGCCCGTTGACAATGAACTAGAATACGTTCGTGAAGTGGATTTCTGTGTAGAGACGCGGGTGTGGATTCTCGCGTTTGAAGATGGAATGAGCTGCCACTTTCACCGCCGCATCATTGTCATAAGAAATCCAGGATGTAAGACAATTCTGACCAGGAGCGCGTATCGAAGAAAAAAAGGTAAGAAGGAAATTCAATGAATGAAGGTGAAGAGTGAAGGACAGAATGTGGTCGTGATAAACTTAGGTGGACTTTATTATAATAGAGAGGTGCCGTTTGCGCCAAGAGTTTTACTATAATTTATCAAATGTACTATTATTATAGTTATAATAATTGTTATCTCTAGGACAAATATTCTTATTGTAATAAGTTACCAAAGTTATTCTTGATCGAAGGTGAAGGAAGGTACCAGGCCAGCATTGATTGATAGCGAGAAATGGTAACGTATTGTCCTTTCTCAACCCTCCAACTCCTCCTGTTATGAGTAAAGCTGCACCCGTATTCATCCAGAGATTCGACTGTGATGTCTAAAACCTTCAGTTCGTGCACACGTGTGACATCCTGTCCAGATGATACTTATCAATCTACGGCTGCAAAACATAATGAAAGTCAGAGACTACGTAGAAATCCCACAATTGCTTGCTTCCCGGACGCCTTTGTGCTGGCCTCGTTATGCAGCGCCCCAACAACGTCTCTTCGCTGGTATACTAGCTGCAGGTCTTTGCAGAGACCCTCTAAATAATCAGCTTCCGGTGCGGGTACGACCTCATCTTTGCCCGCAGGGACTAGAAGAATGGATGGCCGATGGGAAGCGGTCGATATATCTCGTAGTGCTTGCTCCGAATCCCACCAGTTCCTCAAAAACGGCCAGAGATAGCGATAGGGGACCCATCTCTCGGGGTAGAGGGCAGCCAGCATCCTGCGAACACTAACAAAAGGTGTTTCCAAGATTAGCCCCTTAATGTGTTGGTTGTCATCGGTCTTCGTGACGCGTTCAGCTGCAGCATTCGTAGCGACACCCGCACCGATGCTTTGGCCCCAAAGCACTATACCATGTTCAGGATATGTCTGTTTCGCCCAGGTCAGGAAGGCCTCAGCGTCCTTTTCGATTCCTTGTTGAGTCGGTCTTCCCGAAGAATGCCAATACCCTCTGTAGGACAGCGCAGCCATACTGAATTCGGTATCTGACAGTTCGTTGGCAGAAGCGAGTACTCTCGAGAGCATCGGAAGTCTGGGTGGAGTGGAGGATCCATTACTAGGATTGTGAGTACGTCTGATGTACGCCTTGCCGAGTGGCCTTACCCTTGAAAGTACAGTACCAGCGTCCTTTTCGTGGGTTCCGCTTGATCGGTTTGTCTTTCGACTCGACCAATGCAAAGAGCAAGCTTCTTGCCATCACTCGAAGTGATTGTTTCTTCGAACCAGACGATAGGTCGACATGCTCTTTGGTAGTCCTCGATCTTCTCCTGTCTCGAGTCCGGAGGAAGACCTGGCATATAGATAATCTTGTTTTGAAAGACGACCATCATGATGCACTTTTGAACCCAAAGGGTCAACAGCAACGACACGAATAGAGCCGGTGGAAAGAAGATGGGGTGGACATGGCTATTCAGAAAAGTCACCATGCCCTCGAACAGACCTCTCCGTTGAGTATGGCATGATAATGGCTGTACTGCGAGGATCGTGGTCCGTTTCCGTGTGCATGTCAGCGGGCGTAGCGTAGAATTTGCACGCCATTGGGAGAAAGTAAGACGTTGGCCACGAAATGCAATGTTCGTCTTCAAAGCCCTTTCTGCCGTCCTCATACGACGGATCATGACTTGTTACGACTCATGGTGTGCACGGTAGAGCAAAGATTAAGTTCGCGAATGGAACGATGCACCGAAGTCGTCAGATCGTCAAAGTGGGGCCAAACGACCCTGCAGGAAACCAAGCGATGACGGAGCCGCGGGAATGAAATGTGGTGGTGCTGCTAGTGCTAAGGTACACTTTTGCTTCCTCAGCCGTACTTGACTCATAATTGTCACATACCACGAACGACAACATGGCAGCAACATTTCTGCCGGCGATTGATATCGCGACTTATGCGACTGCCACATCAGGTCTATCCACCAAAGAACTGGGCTTTGTTGGCAGCGTGTATGCGATTGCGACTCCAGACAACATCGACCAAGTATTCACCTATCTCGAGCAGACCATTGGACAATTCACGACATGCTTTGATGTTACACTCCTTACCTCGTTCGATGATGTGGTCGCACTTCTGGACGCTGGTTCTGCAAAGGTCTTTGTGTCATCGGCCCAACTTCAACAATTAAAAGGCGTAGCGACCCTCGATTTGAGCCGAGTCATTCTGTCTCTTGGTGGGGAGGCCGAGTCAGAGCTTGCTGTCATTCAGGATACCCCGGTCGGAATCTACCTACATGGCATCAAGGATATCTCCCCTGTCCAGCAGCTGCTTCAACAATATGGAAGCAAGAGACCACCAGTCTATGTTTCTCTTGCCAATGCGAGTACCGAGGCCGCTTTCCAGCTCGCCCGTATTGAGGCCACTCCGATCTTGCCAGCAGCGCAGCTCACCGTCGACAGCCAAGCCCAGCCTCTGCTGATCAACGGCGCTTCTCTTTTCCTTGCCAACGCGACAAGCGACAGACCGGATGGACTCTTCACAACTTTGGTTACAGATGAGCGCGGGATCGCTCTCGGACTTGTCTACAGTAGTGCCGAGAGCGTTGCCGAGAGTATGAGGACCGGCCGTGGAGTTTATCAGAGCAGAAAGAGAGGATTATGGTACAAGGGAGAAAGCAGTGGAGATGTCCAGGAGCTTGTTCGGCTGGAACTGGACTGCGACCGCGACTGCCTCAGATTTGTCGTCAGACAGCAAGGAAGAGGTTTCTGCCACTTGGCGACGGCGAGTTGCTTTGGTGAATACCGCGGCTTGTCCAAACTACAACAGACCCTCCAGAACCGCAAGCGATCGGCTCCCGAAGGATCGTACACTGCGAGACTGTTCAACGACTCGAAGCTGCTGCAAGCCAAGATTCTGGAAGAGGCCAACGAGCTTTGCGAAGCCAACACCCACAGCGAGATCGCAGCCGAGGCGGCAGACGTCTTTTACTTTGCGTTGACAAAGTGCATTGCATCTGGAGTGTCACTGGAGGATGTCGAGAGAAACCTCGACGCGAAGAGTGTCAAGGTCAAGAGGAGAAAGGGGGACGCAAAGCCACAATTCGCAGAGAAGGTCGGCTTGACAAATGGCAACACCAACGGTACCAACGGTGCTTCAGCGCAGCAGCCGACCAAGACAGAGGTCAAGGAGGCTGCTTCAGTGCCAAAGAGTAAGGACGACCCAGCTGGTACCAAGGAGGGCAGAATTCAGATGAGGCGTCTGATCGCGTCTGAGATTTCCCAAAAAGAAGTCGAGGAAGCACTCCAACGACCTTCGCAAAGATCTACGGAAAAGATTATGGGTATCGTCAACCCAATTATCAACAACGTACGCGACAATGGCGACAAAGCCGTTCTCGACTACACGCACAAATTCGAAAAGGCGACCTCTCTCACATCTCCTGTTATCAACGCACCATTCCCAGAAAGTCTTATGCAGCTCCCAGCTGAGACGATCGAGGCCATTGACATTTCTTTCGAGAACATCCGCAAATTCCACGCCGCACAAGCAGACGACAAGGTACTCTCGGTGGAGACAATGCCGGGTGTTGTATGCTCGCGCTTCTCTCGCCCAATTGAGCGTGTAGGTCTTTACGTACCAGGTGGTACAGCTGTGTTGCCGTCGACCACTTTGATGCTTGGTGTACCAGCGATGGTTGCTGGTTGCAAGAACATTGTTATCGCCTCTCCTCCTCGCGCCAACGGATCCATCAACCCAGAGATTGTCTACGTCGCCCACAAGGTCGGCGCTGAGAGTATCGTCCTTGCAGGCGGTGCCCAGGCGGTTGCTGCTATGGCGTATGGCACCGAATCGATCACCAAGGTTGACAAGATCCTGGGTCCCGGAAACCAGTTCGTCACAGCAGCCAAGATGCTTGTCTCCAACGATACTACAGCTCGTGTCAGCATTGACATGCCAGCCGGTCCTAGTGAAGTGCTGGTCATCGCCGACCAGACCGCCAACCCTGCATTCGTCGCTTCCGACCTGCTGAGTCAGGCCGAGCACGGTGTTGACTCTCAGGTCGTGTTAATTGCCGTTGACCTCACCGAGAAGCAACTGCAGGCCATCGAAGACGAACTTCACCAGCAAGCAAATGCACTTCCCCGCGTCGATATTGTCAGAGGAGCGATCGAGCACTCTCTTACCTTGGTCGTCAAAGATATCGACGAGGGTATGCGCTTGAGCAACCTGTACGCTCCAGAGCACTTGATTCTGCAGGTCCAAGATGCAGAGAAGGTCGCTGGTATGGTGGAGAACGCCGGAAGTGTTTTCATCGGACCATGGACGCCAGAGAGTGTGGGCGACTACTCGGCTGGTGTGAACCACTCACTTCGTAAGTTGTGTTCGATACTCGTCAAAGAAAAATTACTAATAGCCCTGCAGCAACATACGGTTACGCAAGGCAATACTCGGGTGTCAACCTTTCGTCTTACCTCAAGCACATCACCAGCGCAAACCTCACCGCTCAGGGTTTGAGAAATGTAGGTGGAGCGGTGATGCAGCTCGCAAAGGTCGAAGAGCTTGAGGCTCACCGAAGAGCGGTCAGCATCAGGTTGGACCACATGAACAAGACGGGTGCATGAGCGCGAGATGATCTCGGGTCACCACGTTTTCGCGACAGCGATAGCGAAATAGGCTAATGCAGTATGACTCCCAAAGACTGTTCATTGTACCACAGGACGAACTCCGTGAAGCGCGAGCGATGTCGGCGACCTACTATTCCGTGTCAAGGCGGTTATCAAAAGCACATGTGACAAAATAGAGAAAGTACTTGTACTTTTCTATAGAACGGAATGCGATGAACCCCGCACCACGTTACAAGCTCTCACATGTCTCTTCCGTCCAGTGTTGTTGAGAACGAGCGTGCATCGCGAAGGAACGTGCTGCAACCAATGAGAAAATTTCTAACCCACGTGTAACACAAATCAGCAGTTCGTCGTGTCTACTTAACATTAGGGGAAGGGCCTGACACATAAGTAGGCAAGACCTGCTGTTAGAGGTCATGGAAGCAAAGCACATGCCTTTTTCTTCGAATACGGTTGGCATCTGCGTGGTGGAAGTGGAACCAAACGTTGGTGGAAATTTTTGAGCAAGATATCGTGAACTCCGAGCGCCGTACGGAGTTCATCCGTGTCTAATTTACGACGACTTCAGGAGCAACATATCAATGCAAATAATGAGTGAGTACCATGGAGTGCCATATTGTTATCAACCAAGGTCCTTATCTGCGAGATCGGCGACGATTACATATCAAGACGATTACTCAGCTCAGGCTGGTTTGCGCCCTTTTGCAATGCGCATGATCAGGATCCCCGCATTCTGAGGTGGTTGCCGTCCATATCAACCACCACGGGGCTCGACTAAGCCATTTCGGGCCATTCACACGGCGTTCATGCACGCCGGATTGACCAAGCATGCGGCTCGTTTGATCGTGGTACGCTGGTAGGTAGGGCGTGATCCGCCCAATTTTTGATCACCGAAGCATAAACTTTCATCCTCTCAGTTGACAACTACTCCGATGAGTCAAACACGCACTCCGCGCCCTATAATCAACGTGCACGCCCTGCGTACGACCCGTCGACTCATCTTTGGTATAAGACTGTAAGGCTTTCCCATTTCCCCAGTTGCTGTTTACATCCTCATTATTATTCATCACATCCAGCTCGCATTCCAGCATTGCATCTCAGACATATTTCTCCGCATTTCGAATCAACCTTTCTTTCCCAAAACCTTGCACACAGTGGTCTACTCCAACCGGCACAAGCTCCCGATCGGCTGTGTCTGCTATCTCCCCTCAAACTTGCTTATAAGCTATCCGCAATCACACACCATCTACGAAGATGTACGCTTCGTCGGTTTCCTCCAACGAGGGCCTCAGCATATCTACCAAGGTCAAGAACATGGTGTACGCTTCCAAACCTGATATCAGGATCGCTCTCGACGGCGAGAACGGTCCCAACAGCATCTTGACATACTCCAACCTTGACAAGATTAGCGGCACAGTGTCCATCACGTGCTCTCAAAACACGCTTCTCGAAGCACTTGAGATCAACTTTGTCGGTATGCGTGACTCATTTGCTGACCATTGGATGAGCTGGGGCTAACATCGGAAAAGGCATAAGCAAGACTCATGTTGAAAGATTAACCACATCCACAGCCGCCTCAGCCAGAGCCGAAGCTGCCCAGATGTTCTTGAAACTCAGACAACCCTTGTCCGTATCAGATCTGCCAGAAAACATGGTCTTCGAAGCTGGAAGGGCCTACAGAATTCCCTTCCTATTCGTCGTTCCGCAATACCTGCTCCCAAAAGTGTGCCGTCACCATGTTGACAACGACCAAGTTCGCGATGCTCATTTGACAGTGCCACCAAGTTTTGGAGATAAGACCATCGCTGGACGTGGCCAGGAACTGCTCGACGACTTTGCTCCAGAGATGTCCAATATCTCATACGCAGTTTCAATCAACCTCGCAAAGTCTGAAGGCAAGCCTATTATCAAGGCTAGGAAGGTTCGCATCACGCCGGCAGTCGACGAACAGCCACCGGTCAGTGTCGAGGGTGCCCTCAACGACTACACTATGAGAGCAGAAAAGGATGTGAAGAAGGGCCTGCTCAAGGGAAAGCTCGGAAGGCTCGTGTTGGAGGTTGCCCAACCAAAATCTATCAGATTAGCATCGTATCAGTCGCAAGATCAAGCTTCGGCTTCCACGATGGTCACTATCATGCTCAGATTCGACCCTGCCGAGCCCAGATCGCCTCCACCACGACTAGGATCGCTCAACAGCAAGTTCAAGATTCAGACTTTCTACGCAAGTTCAGCTCGTACCAGCATCCCGACCCGGAAATCCCTGATCTGGGACGCCAACCAGGGCGTACATGTCGAGTCAATTTCCCTACCATCTCGACACATGACGGGCATCGAGTGGACACACCACGAGACAGAAGAGCACGCTCACCTCATGCGACGCGCATCTTCGCCTTCTGACAACTTCCATCCGGTTCCAGCAGCGAGCGAGAGATACAATGGCGCTGGCTTCTACACTGCACAGATTCTTGTACCAGTCTCACTACCGACTAACAAAGTATTTGTACCGACATTCCACACCTGCCTCATCTCTCGAGTCTACAGTATCAGCATTCACCTTGGTCTGCACTCTGTCAGCATGGCGCCCACCATCGATCTCAGAGTGCCAGTACAAATCTCCGCCGAGCCGAGCGCCGAAGCCCAGCGCAGAGCTTCTCTTACTGCTGAAGAGGCGGCACTCGAGGCTATGGAAGCAGACGACTTCTTCGTGCCAAGGGTTGTCAGCCCAGTGGATGATAATCTGGTCGGCAGAAGCAGCATCACTGGTGTTTCTGACCTTCCGCCAGACTACGAGAACCTTGCTGGAGGTGGCATGCGTATCTCGTGCTATTGAGCTGCTCAAGTTTTCTCTCCTCGCGGGCGTAAGGTGATGAGCAGGAAATAATGCAGCCTGGACAATGCACGATACGGAGTTGGTGGGCCTGTTTTGATTTAGGGGCGATACCCAAAAGCGATGTTTCAGCATCGGGATGAAGACACGAATGTACATGCTTTAGATTAGTACTCAATACTCATATCCAGAATATTTACTCTGCATTTCTACATATCGTCTCAAACAGTGGATGTGAACTCCGAGAACTCTATTATCATTCTTATCCCTGATGATAATCAATGTGCCTGAAGAGGAAGGTGGGGCAAATCCCCAGACCCTTCCCCGCGAATCGCGCGTGGCAGCCATGCTTTCACTTTCAGCGAACCGGTTCGTTCAGTTTCTGTGTGTCAACGACGGACATTTGACTGCAGCAATACGAGGACAGGCTGTTCTAGCCCGTACACGAAATGCAGCTTGCCCCGAAAGAGGTCAGATCTCAATTCAATGCCATTGCAAACCTTTCACTGATCCGAAGCAAAACAGCTCGACAAGCTCGTTATCTCCCAACTCGGCCTGCTCGCTCAACGACGACTAGCCAGAGGTGTGAAGCTGAACCATGCTGAGGCACTTGTGAGTTGTCGTGCGAGAAGTTGCAAGGTTTCTTGACTGACAATGAAAGGCATTGATCGCGAACGTCCTTCACGAAGTGAGACTTTCTCGTCCTTATCAGCGCCTTAACACACTGACGCCCATAGCTTATCCGAGATGGTAACCACACAGTCGCCGACCTCATGTCGCTCGGAAAGACATTGCTGGGTCGCCGACATGTCTTACCGTCCGTTGTCAACTCACTAGCCGAACTCCAAGTGGAAGGAACCTTTACAAGCGGCACCTATCTTGTCACAGTCCATCACCCAGTCAGCTCTGACGACGGAAACCTTGAACGAGCATTGTATGGCAGCTTCCTGCCTGTACCAAGCCAAGACAAGTTCCCGCTGCCAGCTAACGAGAAGTACGCGCCGGAGAAACAGCCAGGTGCTATCATACCAGTGAAAGAGGGCAGGATAGTTCTGAACAAAGACCGCAAGAGGATACAATTGAAGGTCGTCAGCAAGGGTGATAGGCCGATCCAAGTCGGATCGCATTACCATTTCATCGAGACCAACCCTCAATTGGACTTTGACCGTCAAAGAGCACATGGTTACCGTCTGGATATACCGGCTGGAACCTCGATCCGATTCGAACCTGGAGACACCAAGACCGTCACTCTCGTCCAGATTGGTGGACACCAAGTCATCAAAGGAGGCAATGGTATGGCCACTGGACATATCATGGACACCTCGATAGCCGATAATATCGTTCGGAAGCTGCAGCAGGCTGGCTTTTCGCACACACCAGAACCAGCGGGCGATTCCGCCCACATCGACATGGCTTCAATGGAGCGTCAGTCGTATATCAGCATGTATGGTCCAACGACCGGTGATGTGGTGCGTCTCGGTGCGACCGATCTCTGGATCAAGGTCGAAAAGGACTACACGCATTATGGAGACGAATGCACTTTCGGTGGCGGAAAGACGATTAGAGATGGTATGGGTCAAGCGAGCGGCAAAGCGGACAAAGACTGTCTGGACACTGTCCTCACAAATGCTCTCATCGTCGACTACACCGGTATCTTCAAAGCGGACATTGGTATCAAAGATGGCAGGATCGTCGGCGTCGGAAAAGCTGGTAATCCGGATGTAATGGAAGGTGTCGATCCGAAGCTGGTCATTGGATCGAACACGGATGTTGTTTCTGCCGAAAAGGATATCGTCACGTACGGTGGTTTCGACAGTCACATCCACTTCATCTGTCCTCAACAAGCGAACGAAGCGATTGCTTCTGGTGTTACGACATTCCTAGGTGGTGGTACAGGTCCAAGCACTGGTACAAATGCGACAACTTGCACGCCAAGTGCGGATTTGATCATGAAGATGCTGCAGGCTTGCGACAACATTCCGATGAACATTGGTATCACTGGAAAGGGTAACGATAGCGAGCCTGGTCCTCTTCGCGAGCAGGTCGAGGCAGGTGTTTGCGGCCTCAAGCTTCACGAAGATTGGGGCTCAACACCACAAGCGATCGACACCTGTTTGAGTGTATGTGACGAGCAAGACGTACAGTGTCTTATCCATACCGATACTCTGAACGAGTCTGGCTTCGTCGAGACCACTGTTGCAGCATTCAAGAACAGAACGATCCACACATATCACACAGAAGGTGCTGGTGGTGGTCATGCTCCGGATATCATCTCGGTGGTTGAGCATTCGAATGTATTGCCATCATCCACTAACCCAACTCGCCCATACACACGCAACACTTTGGACGAGCATCTCGACATGCTCATGGTCTGCCACCATCTCAGCCGTAACATCCCTGAGGATGTAGCCTTTGCGGAATCTCGTATTCGTGCAGAGACGATTGCCGCAGAAGACGTTCTCCACGATCTAGGCGCAATCAGCATGATGTCGTCCGACAGTCAAGCCATGGGTCGCTGCGGAGAAGTCATCCTCAGAACTTGGAACACGGCTCACAAGAACAAAGTCCAACGTGGCCCCTTGCCAGAAGACAAAGACACTGGTGCAGACAACTTCCGCGTCAAACGATATGTTGCCAAGTACACCATCAACCCAGCCGTCGCGCAGGGCATGTCTCACATCATAGGCAGTATCGAGCCTGGAAAGCTAGCCGACCTTGTCCTCTGGAGGCCGGAGAACTTTGGCACCAAGCCCAGCATGGTCATCAAGGGAGGAATGGTCGCGTGGGCGCAGATGGGTGATCCAAACGCTAGTATTCCTACTGTTGAGCCGGTGTTCATGCGTCCTATGTTCGGCGCCATGATACCCACGACATCGATTGCGTTTGTCAGTCAAGCGGCGGAGAAGAAGGGCGTCAAGGAGAAGTATGGGCTGAAGAAGCATGTCATGCCTGTCAAGGGGTGCAGGAACGTGGGGAAGAAGGATATGAAGTTTAATGATGTGATGCCGAAGATGAAAGTTGATCCGGAGCGATATGTGAGTACCGTCATGTTTGTCTTGGAAGGGATCTTACTGACCTGTCACAGACTGTGCATGCTGATGGGCAGCTTTGTACTGCTGAGCCTGCAAGCACCTTGCCGCTCACGCAAGCTTATTTCGTTTATTAGAGCCATCGCTTACTGTGGCTGTGCTGACGGGAGCCATCGCATATATCGATGGGATATAATATGTCTATATCTACGCTATCTCACAAGGCTGCGGTCTAGACCGAACGCCTTCACCAGCCCACTCGACGTGATCTGACCGTTATGGTTGTGTCATGCTCACATAAGCTACACATATCTCAGGTCATCTCATTCTTGTGATACAGTATATCAGTAGATACTGTTCCGTCCTCATGTACCTTTCCTCCCTCCTCGTACCTGATCCTGGACAGTCGGGCCTTAAATCGACATGCAGGATCTCTGGCCACACAAGAAAGGTGGAGCTCTATGCTCGGCAAGGTTTGGCTGGGCGGACTGTTTGAGTTCTGCCCCGCATCTTGTTGCCCCTCCTCCACAGCAGCTGGGGAAACGATCGACACCAGACACCGATAACGACTCGGCATCAACAGAAGCTTGCGCGGCTCTTGATTGAGGCCAAACGCAGGGTCGCACGTATGTCTGTACTTCTGTGCACGTTCGATATGAAGGCTGCATATCTACCGTCAGCTTAGATGAGAATTTCGGAGCTCGAATGCAGGGATCCAAGATACTCGAGCGGTCAATCTCTCTCCAAGAACGGCTACATACCTCAAGGTAGCGCAACGCCTAGGCCGAGGCAGCTAGTCGGGGCCAAGATATAAGTAGCAGCCACAATATCCACCTCTACGATCGTTTACCTCTTTCGCCCCATTGATTCTTCCCTTTACCGCTCACTACTCCTCCATACCATACATCAATCATGTCTCCATCAAAAGTCTCCACCATCAGCTGGGATACCTTCTACAATGTCGTCGATGGCAAGAACCGCAGCGCCGACAGTTTTCACCAGGGTGTAGACCCAACCACAGGCCAGAAGCTCTGGGATGTCCCAGTTGCTACCCAGCAAGACGTCGACGATGCCGTCGCTGCTGGTAACAAGGCTTTCGAGTCTTGGTCACAAACCACAATCGACCAGCGAAAGGAGTACATCTCAAAGTACATGGAGCTCTACAAGACTTACGAAAACGAAATGACCGAGTTGTTGAAGAAGGAGACTGGAAAGCCTGTGAGTATAGGTGCCAATCTTATCAATATGGCAACAGTCTGACCGTCTGCCTATAGCACTTCTGGGCCAACTTTGAAGTCAACGCTGTTCTTGGATTCTTGGGGCACCATCTTACTCTTGATATGCCCGAGGCAGTCATCGAGGATGAAGAGAAGACCATCACCACCCGCTGGACCCCTGTGAGTATAGATGCCAACCTTATCAATATAGCAACAAACTGACGGCCACCTCTAGCTCGGTGTAGTTGGTGCAATCTGCCCGTGGAACTTCCCCTTGGTCCTTTCTTTCGGCAAGGTCGCTCCTGCCTTGGTCACAGGCAATGTCATCATCATCAAGGCAAGTCCTCGGAATATGATATAGGTAGTGCTGGATCAATCAACTGACCATTCTCGCAGCCATCGCCTTTCACACCATACTCGATCCTGAAGGGTATCGAGCTCGCCCAAGAAATCTTCCCACCAGGAGTCATTCAGGTCTTGGGCGGCGACGACAGACTCGGTCCTATGATGACACAGCACCCAGGCATTGCCAAGATCTCCTTCACCGGCTCCATTGCCACCGGTAAGAAGATCATGGCCGCTTGCGCCTCTACCCTCAAGCGCGTGACCCTCGAGCTCGGCGGCAACGACGCCTCCATCGTTCTGCCAGACGTCGACGTGCAATCCGTCGCTCCTCAATTAGTTCTCGGAGCTTTCCAGAACAGTGGACAAGTCTGCGTTGCCACCAAGCGTATCTATATCCACGAATCCATCTACAAGGAGACCCTCGAGGCCATGTCCAAGTTCGCTGCCAACCTCAAGATCGGCAGCCCAGACGACGAGGGTGTCCATCTCGGACCGATTCAGAACTCGATGCAGTATGAGCGTGTCAAGGGTTTCTTCGAGGACGTCGCCAAGCATGAGTACAAAATTGCCGCTGGTAGCAAGGACATCCCTAGCGGAAAGGGATACTTCATCACACCTACCATCATCGACAACCCACCTAACGAGAGCAGAATTATCGTCGAAGAGCCTTTCGGTGAGTCGTTTTTCCAATGCTCTTTTGCCACAAGAACCAAATATACTAACAATCAAAGGTCCAATTGTCCCAACACAGCCATGGTCGGACCTGGACGAAGTCATCGCCCGCGCCAACAACACCAACACCGGTCTCGGCGCATGCGTGTGGGGCAAAGACGCCAAACAAGCCGACTCGGTCGCTCGCAGACTGCAGGCCGGATCGGTATGGGTCAACAGTTTCGAGAAGCCGTCGCCGTTGGCCATCTTCGGTGGTGTCAAGGAGTCGGGTGTCGGTGGCGAGTGGGGACAGACTGGAATCTACTCGTACCTCAACGCGCAGGCCATCCACACTTATAAATGACTCGAGACGAAAAAGAAGAGTGTTGGAAGCAAGGGAGGCGAGACGGCGAGGTTGTAGCTGGAATGCATTACGATGCGAGAACTGGTATATGATCGTGGTAATATAACGAAGAATTACATTGGCACATGAAAACACCATTTTCTTAGAGTCCGGTCTTCGGGCCATTCGGTTGAGTATAATAGCAGAGACTGGTATCAGGCGAATGCACTTATCGACAAGGGAGAACTCGACTGAAAGATAGATTGGAATAATAGCAGTGAAGTCTTGAAAACTCACGTGGGTCTCTACCGGAGTCTGCCATGCCTTTCTCGCTATCGTTGGTGATCGTGCCTTGCTCTGGATCATCAGATGCGAGCTTCTTGAAATCCGTATGCTGTTGTTTCCGTCTCGACAGACCAGCTGACAAGAATGCAAATGTGGTCGTGTGGTTGTTGACTTGAGTTTGAGAGAACTGATATCATGTTGTCGTACAACGAGAGGAACCGTCTCGAGATGTTCACTCGGCTATCCTGGCTGGTAAAATATATCTACCAGCGTAATCGTCTGGCATGACCAAGAGTTGCAGTGTTTGCTTGACTCGACCGCCGCGGATTGAGGACCGGTGTCGGTGTCTTGGTATGTGTGTATGATCGTTGCGAGTGCGCGGCGCAAGAATGGCCGACCCAGATGGTGCGTTCGTCTATCCCGTGACCAGGTTGACCATATCTGCGGCAGGCGTCGACGGCATGCCGGTGATAGACGCAGCGGCAGACGGCATATCGCTCGGTGATTCGAATGCACATGACTCGGCCGCTTTTCGAATAGGTATGCGATGATAATGCCGTGTCCCTCAATTGGTGAGAACGATAAGGGAAAAAAACAAGCCGCTTACGAGGATGAACGCTAGATGTTGGAGAATACAGTAACGAGAGCGAAGCCCTTTAAATTGTCTTTCATGGTCGGACAAGGCATCAAGGAAAATGGACAAGGTGAAACATCAAAGAAAGTAGCTTGCCTTGGAGATATACCCCGCGTGCGACTTCAGGCACCAATGTAGCGGAGCCGGCGCTTCTGAATGACACAGGGTAGACACATACTGGAGGGGGAAGGCCTGAACTGCTGAGACCCAATCAAGAAGGATGGACGAGGAAGACGAGTTGTACAAAGAATATATTCGTTGAAGCGGCGAACCAGTGCGGTAGTCAAAGTGTGACAAAGAGGTGTTGGCAGGGGTGTACCTATAGTTTGCTGTCAGCTGGCCGCGTGTAGCCGTCTGCTTGTTGAGATGGGCCACTTGTACGAGCCGATGACTCAGGATCGCGTGTCCATCTCTTTGATCTGGAGGTGTCATTCGCAGATATAATGATGCACCGTCGTGATTCGACGAATTTTGCACGGGTGTATCGGATCAAGAGCCGCAGTGTTGCCTGATACGACACTCAGCCTTGCCTGTGCAGAGCCGCTCTTCGTGTGCTCGCGAGAAAAACTCCGACAGGTAAGTCGAACGCAATGAGGTCTTCAGCTCTCGTAGCTAGCGGACTTCAAGAAGCTGTTGATGGTCGAATCAACCTCGGCATCCTGTGACGTGGCACAACTGCTTGTTATCCGTACAACCTCGACGGCACCTTTCTCCATCGCACTGAAGCTGTAGACTTGACACCTCGTGGTTCTTATGGTAGGCTGTTAACGAGATCGTAGCAAAAAAGGTGGAAGATAGATGAGATGACGTCGAAGAAATACGAGGCTCAAAATGTTTATTATTATCCAGCAGCTGCGGCTGAGTGGGGGCTGGATGAGGATCATCAATGATCAATCTACTACCATTCTCGCGGTTAGCAATATATGTGGCACTCAGTAATATGGCACTCAGTAACACATCAACCGTTTGATGCCGGAATCTGAGGGACTGTATATAGATCTAATCTTTACATACAAGGGATTTATAATTAGATAGATATACTAGCTATACATTAAATTATAACTGGCTGATGGTATACACAGTACTCTAAAAAAGCTGAATCTACCGTTGTATGTGCCACTTATTTTGTCAAACGCGAGCCATTATCCTCCAACGACATACCGTACAAATTTTCTAGCTGAGACCATTCGTGTACCTGGTACGACAACGCTAATCTTATCGAACCCTTCTGCAACAATGACTTCGACAATAATGGATGTGACCAGCTTGCGGAAGCACTTCCCGGCTCTTGATAAGAAGCAGATATACTTTGACAATGCCGGTGGAAGTCAATGTCTGCAGGAAGTGATTGATAGAATCACCAGCTATCTCACCTCGTCGAATGTACAGCTCGGTGCCTCGTACCCCATCGCCCAAACATCGACTCAACTATATGGTGAAGGCAAAAGCGCGGCAGCCAAGTACATCAATGCTTATGAATCAGAAGTCGTCCTCGGTCCATCAACGACTCAACTCTTCCGCAACCTCTCGACCTCACTCTCCCGCCACCACCTGAAAGCAGGCGACGAAATCATCCTCTCCAAACTCGACCACGAAGCCAACGTAGCCTCCTGGCTCCAACTCGCCGCATGGCAAGACCTGAAGATAATCTGGTGGACACCCGCATCCAAAACAAACCCAGTCCTCGATTCATCAGAGCTTGCCAGTCTCATGACCCCACGCACCAAACTGGTCGCATGCACACACACATCCAACATCCTAGGCAGCATCAGCCCGATCCGCGCCATCGCCGACGTCGTGCACTCAACGACCCCCGGCGCGCTCCTGTGCGTCGACGCAGTCGCTTACGCACCACACCGCGCGATCGACGTCAAAGCTCTCGGCGTCGATTTCTACTCGTTCTCCTGGTACAAAGTCTACGGCGCACACATCGCGATGCTGTACGCCTCGACCACGGCGCAGAAATGCATGGAGAGTCTGGGGCATTACTTCAAGGGCAGCGAGTCGCTGGAGGATAAACTGGGGCTGGCGGGCGCAAATTACGAGCTCGTGGCTAGTGTGCCTAGCGTCTGTGAGTACCTTGCCAATGTGCCGTGGGAGCAGATCGCGGCGCATGAGGAGAAGATTACCAAGGTATTGATCGATTACCTGGTAAAGAAGGGGTGTCGGATTTGGGGCGAGCCCAGTGCTGATCAGAAGAAACGCGTGCCGGTGATCAGTTTCACGGTCGAGGGGAGGAAGAGCAAAAATGTTGTTGAGGCCGTGGAGGCGAGGAGTGATTATGGATTCAGGTGGGGATCGTTCTATTCGAACAGGCTGGTAGGTGATGTTTTGGGACTCGACGCGACGGATGGTGTCATCAGAGTCAGTCTGTGTCACTACAACACGGTCGAGGAGGTCGAGGGCTTTGTCAAGGTGCTCGATGAGGTTCTCAGCTCTTGAGCAGTCGAATTCAAAAAGCCGTGTACCTTGTCAATAGCTCCTGTGTCGGATCCTGCCCACCGCAGTACATTGGGGCTACGCACGTTACTTTGTCCACGGCATGCGTCAAAGAATATACGCGCATCCACAATATCCTCCGGTACCCGTACAGTCAGCAAACAGACAACGGTGTAGGTGATCAAATATTTGTAGAATGAAGCAGTCTTCAGCTTCTATCAAGATCATATCGTCATCTAATCTTACACAACATCATCTTCGTGGTTTTGCTCTTACCAACTGAGCACCCAGTCACTACTCCAAGCGCCAGCAGAAGTACAGTCCTGCAACCCCTTACAGCTCAAAACCTTGCTCGTAGCATTATACTCAAACCCAACACCCTGTCCATTGAATGTAACATTCCCAGGCCTGCTCTGCACACCAAGCACGGTAACATTCGCAAGCGCATTGGAGTCCACAAACGTTCCCCTGGCAGACGCATACAACTTATTCCGCGCGACAGTGAAATCGACCAAGAGCGTCGCATTGGGCGCAACGCTCTCACCATCATCGACGTACAGCGACCCAGTCGCCGAACCCTCCTTGTCCAGCGCAGCGATGATGCTCCAGCTGCTGTTCCTGCACGCCGCCGTCGTCATGAGCGCCTCCTGCTGCGGCAAGACGCTGCCGCCACGGACGTACAGCGGCAGATGCGTGAGCGGTGCGTCGATGGTGACGTTTGCGCCTGCCGCGACGCTGATGGCTGATTGGTTGTACCAATCGTACCAGATTGCGCCGTCTTTGATACCGGGAAACACGCCGTCGACGGTGCGGACGTTGGGCTCGAGGACGGGGGTTACGAGGAGGGAGCCGCCGAGGAGGAATTGCCGGTCTGCGGCGGCGAGGGTGGGGTCGTTGGGGAATTCCCATGCGAGGGCTCGCATCACGGTCGTGCCGCTCGTGTGGGCGGAGTGGAAGAGGGTGTAGATGTATGGGAGCAGCGAGTAGCGGACCGCCATTGCGTTTCTTGTTGCTTCGGCTACGGAAGCCCACACTTAAGAAAGTCAGTCTCTATACCACTCAAGAATGGAGGTGTCGAAACTTACCATATGGCTCTTGTGGGTTAGCAGACAGCGTGTTGTGGTTCCTGTAGAATGGAAACATGGAGCTCAATGCCATCCACCGAGCACACAGCTCCTCGTCAGAGTTTCCACTGAAGCCGCAAGTGTCGACACCAAACATCGGAATACCGAAGAGCGAGAAAGTGAGGGCTTGTGGGATCGAGTACCACATGTAGATGAACTGACTGTAGTTGTCACCGCCCCAGTGACCTGCCCACTTGCCTGCGCCAGCAAAGGTGCTGCGACCGATGATGAAAGGACGTTTGGTTGGGAAGATGGCTAAAAGACCGTGGTAAGTCGCGTTCAGGATCTGGTAGCCCCAGAGATTGTGAACATCGTATTCCTCGGTACCATCTTGGTGGGTCGCATTGGGGGACACGGCGTGAACTGCGAGATCGCCAGCGACGTTCTTGATAGCGTAGGGTGGGTAGTTGACGTTCCTAGAGCCCGGAGTTGGTGTGGTACGGAGGTAAGTCACGGACGTAGAGCTAGACGGTCCAGCGCTCGCACTGGCGACTGCAGCTTGAGAAGAGGCACCTGCAGATGCAGAAGCGGCCTCCGTGGCATTGGTGACATCGAAGCCTTCCGGATAGTCGTAGATGACGCTTCCAGGCTCACCGGGCAGAGCGAATGGAGGATGGATTGGGTTATTCTGGAGATCGTTCGAGCCACAGCTGCCGACGCAGAACGAACTTACTTCTGACATGTCTATCCAGATCTACAGTCTTGTATTAGCCATAGCTTGGTAAGATCAACAAGAAAATGAAACTTACTCCATCGAAAGGAATTTTCTCGTGCCACGCGACCATGCTATTTGTCCACCAAGACGAGGCGTTTGCGCTTAGCCAATCTGGGAACACAGTGTATCCCGGCCAGACGGCACCGATGTACTCGGAACCATCGGGGTTGTGAAGGAAGGCATCGACAGCGTGGCCCTCGTCGTAGGTAGCATATGCGTCACTATCATTGTTGGCGTTAGGGATGTAGATAGCACTATCAACAATGGGGACGTAGTGCTGGCCAGCGTCGTGCAGTCTCTGCAGAAATGCCTGTCCGTCAGGGTACGAGAACCTCACAGGGTCGTTTTGGAAATCTCTGTATGACTGCATGTAGTCGATGTCGTTCCATACAGTCTCGAGAGGGATTCCGGCTGCTTTGAAGTTGTTGACGACATCTTCAACCTCGGTCCAGTTGGCATAACCCCAGCGGCATTGGTGGTAGCCAAAAGTAAAGTATTGCTGCATAGCGGGAAGACCGACAGCACCGCCCAAGTACTGCTTTGTGACCTCTGGCTGAGTCGGGCCTTCGAAGAAATACAGATCAATCTGACCGCCGAGAGTACGCCATGTAAGGTTGTTGGACTGGAACAGACCTTCCATGCCATGGGCGTTCCTCATGTAAACACCGTGTGAGTATGAGATGTACTCGGCGTTAGCATCAGTGGCATTGCCTGTGACCAGGATATGGTTGCCAGTCGAGTTGTCGACCTGGTAGTACCTTGTTTCCAGGTAGAAGGGATGGGTTCCGTAAAGGTTGGTGTCCAGAGTGTCGCCAGTGTCGGCATTGTACCAAGTGCTGGTGAAGTTGTCGCCTAGTCTGAAGGCGTGGATGTGCTCGCCAGCTCCGTAGATGTTATAGCCCTGTGGAAGAGCAGTAACGAACTCAATAAATTGGTTCTCGTAAACGAAAACAGTCCCTGTGGTAGAAAAAAGGGTGTCTCCGGTGGATTTGCGAAGGACTTGGAAAGAGAAAGAAGGATCATTGCTCCAGACGAACTGAAGGTCACTGTCATCTATGGTATCGCTAGCGCCCGTCTGTGGAAGTTCGACCAGGGTATCAGGCAGGTTGTACTGAGTGGCATTCGCGGTGGTGATATACTTGGGCTTGACGTTGACACCAAGTCTTCCGTGGTCCTGGTAGTCAACGGTCAAGATGAGTTCGTCGATGTCGATGCCGTAGACATTGCACTGATGATGGTCAGTAAGTATGCTCCGGTATAAGATGGCGGTCGACTTACAGCTGGACCAGCAAGGGTCAGGTCGGCAGTGAAACCACTGGACATGTGTTGAACATTGCTCGCTTTGTAACCAGGACAGACAGTCTGTGCATTGACTGCTTGAGGATCGTCAACATTTGGTATGATTGGTTGACCGTTGTCGATAGCGGCAGGCGGCGTGTACTGCACGCTGTAGGTAGAAGCCACACCACTAATGGTGACAGTGCCGACAGTCGCACTCTGGCTTGAGGCGCTGGTAGCCTGGCCGAGTACTGTCTGTGCACCTAGGAGGGCAGCAGCGACAGCGGTAGCCTTGCTCAACATGTCTTGAGGTTGTAAGTTCGAGCACAGAAGCAAAAACAGGAAGATAGCAACGAGAAAACCGAGGGGTTTGATATATCGGGGGCGATGGCGATGGCTCTGAGTAGGATGCACGTAGTCGTCGTCCCTCTTATAGTACTGGTGACCCGCCATGTTCAGGACAGACCTGTCGCTGAATGTAGTCCCCGCAGCTGTGGATGCAGTTGTAGATGACGGTGTCGCACATCCAGGAACAAGAGGCAAGGATCGACAGCGACAATGTTACCCTACTCCGCACTACCCCGTACACAGGGAATGGTGAACCCACCCTCGCGGTTGACAAAATAACTGGCACATACAACGCTTGTCTCAGCATTATTAGACTACTGTGTATACCATCAGCAGTCTATTATTTAATGTATAGATATAATATTCATCTTATCATCGATTACAGTAAATTCCTTATATACAAATGTAATATCTATATACAGTTCTTTGAATTCTAGCGTCGAACGGTTGATGTGTTACTGAATACCATATTACCTACTAAGTGCCACTTATTTTGGCAACAGCGTGCCACCTTGGCACTCTTGGATGGATTGCAACTGCATTTACACTTCGTTTCTGTGTCGACCGATTCGAGCTACCTTTACCTAAGTTCTTCGTACGACGTTCGTCCAAGCAGCTGTATCATGAGGTACCCACTGGCGGTGACTTGTTGACGAGCGCGATGCATATTGTTGGTTGTGCAAGGCAGCAACACAAAATGCTGTCTTGCGACGTCGATGTCAATGTGCGGGGCGGGCGGGGAAGCACGAGGCTAACCGAATCTGCCGCGGGGTCTCCATGCCAAGACTGCATCCCGAAGTCGACCTCGCTTGCCGATTTGCTGACTTAGATGCTCCAATTAGGCATATGCAGCGCTTACGGAATTGTTGAACTTGCAATCGACCCCACCGACGTGATTAGCTTCACTCCACACAAGGTTCGCAGCTTAAGATGCCATATTGACTGCTAAGTCACGCATGCCGATGGCGATCTGTCCATGTCTCTTTTCGGTCCGACAGAAGGATCATCACGCTCGTCTGATGGCACCTAGGATTTAATTGGCACAAATACGGTCCGACATAGACTTGATATCCACCATAGCCTGGACGTCGGTCCGGCAGCAATGGCGGAGGGACGAAGCCTATATATCTATCGATCATGATACATATTCATCACAAATACACCCTCCCGTCCAGATCAAGTCAGTCTTTATCGGCATCTAGCACTGCCACTCTGATGCCTGCTTTTGGCGTTGGCACTGAGCCGTCTCTGTACACCAATGGCAGAGGCACGAAGAGTCCGCGATTCATTCACCTGCATCAGCCCGCTACCTTCCCGTTTCATAGCACTGCAGTATGCAGCGCAGTAGACTTCTCAGCTCAGCCTTGCGCCGTAGGCTTAAGATGCGTCATGCCCACCTTTCTTTCAAGCAAATTCACTTCTTCATAGGCATCCTGGATCAAGTGTCGACATTGGAAATCAGTCTTGCACGATCATGCATCGATCATCCATCTCACGGCTTGTTATAGCCACTACGTTTATCGCATATGTCATCGGAATCCTTGCCGCTGTCGGACATCATCTCTTCTACCGATCGCTTGCAGGGACGCAAGCACCAGATCCAAATGATCGGTACAAAATTATCTATAAGAGCTATGTGTCAAAACAAGAAGTGAACATCATTGGGGGAACTGCACTCGCCTTCTTGGTCAAATCCGCGCTAGGCACAGCCATATCTATGGCTTATGTGCAGCTCTTCTGGAAGACCCTCATGCAATCCACTCACCGAACAACGTTGTCAATGGTCGATACCACATTCTCTGTTTTGACCAGTATTCTCTCGCTGTCAAAAGTTTGGACATGGTGGCGATACCCACAGCTTTTTGGAATAGCAGCTATCGCAGCTTTGCTTCCACTGGCTTCTATCGTTACGCCTGCAACACTCACTATAGTTCAAAAACAGATCACGCCGCCGCAGACAGCTCCATCACAAGTTCCAAATGTTGGCTTCGCCTCTCTGAACTATGTGGACTACATGACGCCACCGCCTAGCGCCGAGGTGCCAGCTGTGTATTTCTACACTGGTCCGAGTAAGGCCGCGTTTGATATTGTACAGGCGGTAGCAGCGCAAGGTTCTGTAGCTGCTATCACTCCACCAGCAATAAACACCTCATGGACAGTGGGTTTCAACGGACCGGCTTTGACATGTAGCGATGTCCCAGAGCAGCAGAGTATGGCGATGAAATTGAACATTCTGAATGCCACCAGCAACATCACTGCTCTACAGACTTGTCTCTCATATGGCTTTTTAGCATGGACGGCGATCGGGACCGGGCCCGATGATTTGTCCACAGTTCCATTCTATTCAACAGACAACATTACGTACACCCTGTCAACGTCCGGTTCGAATCCTATCAGCTTCAACATTCCTGCGATTCTCTATATGGCTGCATTGCCAAGTGCAATCGAAGTTGTCGAAGATCAGGCAGGAGCCCGAACAAAATTCTGTAATGTTTCCTCCATCATGGGATCTCAAAGCCAGCTTGATGTCCTAGGTGAGAACTCGACATTCATACAATGCGAGTTGGTCAATGCCTCATATTCTGTATCATTCGATTATCGAAATGGAGGCCAGGCTGTTGAAGTAAACACTAGCATCATCAGTGCTAATCAGTCTCTATTTCCGATCTCATCAGTGTTTGGGCCGAGTCTTACTGGCTGGGATGGCATTACTCCAGTCGATACCAGTGATGGAGTTCCTGCGCCATACGTCGACGCTACTATACTCGAGACTCTTTCTTACCAGGCTATCATGCAAAGTTTCCTCACTCAGATACTTGGTTCTGTCTCTCTTCGAGACCTCGGGGCAGTTGATTATCTTGACACAGCCATCATTAACACGGCTCTAATGCAAGCTCCAGAGCTGAACTTCTTAACGCAGCCGGTGGTACCGCCAGGAATGGACAGCTGGGGTAATGAGCAATATAATACACTGCAGGGAGCAGTTGCAGCATCAAACAAAACGATCCTAAACAGCCTCGTCAACAACATGACAGTACCATATAACACATCCCTTGCCACCATGACGGAGGAACTCTTCAAGAACATTGTGGTCAGCATGATGAGCGCACCTGAGCTCCAGCCCAACTACAGCTCACCATTTGCGCCGGAGAAGGTTGTAGTCACGACTTATGCAGCACAAAATTACTACATCTACAACGCATACAGACTGTGGATAGCATACGGTCTCGCTATAGCCTTCACCACGTTCGCTGTCGGCACCGGCATCCTCGCCATCTTCGAGAATGAGGGAACATACACCCACGACTTCTCAACAGTGCTCCGAATCATGCACAGCGGCAAGCTGACTGTAGACCTCGACGACAAAAACACAGATGCACGCGGACCTCTGTCGGACAAATTGGCCAGCGCAGTTGTCACGCTGGACAAGCCTGATGGCATGGGTACTCGGGCAAGGGCTACAGCACAGGCGAAAGATGGCTCGACGATTGAGCTTTTGGACTATCCTCACGACAATGAAGGTCTATAGAAACACGTGATGAGACAAAATATATATTATGAAACTTTAATGAATCCCAATTCTTCTATGCTTCATGATTGATACCCAGCTATCAACTCCAAACTTTGAGACGTCCATTCAGACTACTCATTCGATGTACCGACATGTAGTGATTCTCGGGACTGCTGGGGACATCACTCGTCTCCAGAGAAAACAGATCGGCGTTGGCGAGGGCTTAGCCATTACGCTACAGCATGTAGGAGCCATCGGCGTCGGTGGCCTCGAAGGTGTTCCTCGTAGATAGCACTTGCAACATCCTTGATCGCCCTAACCTGCATGGACTCCCTTACACGATTCGATTCTTGCTTTCCAACGGACAGCTGAATGTGGCCATGTCCGTTTGTACGTTTATTTCGAAGGTCGGTCATACAAGGGTTTTCAGGTCGAGGTGAGTAGGCTGATGGATTACCCGTACGGTTCTCTCGATGTAAAAGTTATAATGACAATGCATTGGATGAATTCTGTAAAGAGCAGTCCCTATCATGAATCAATGCCCCACACCGCCAGCGACCCAAGCACCAAACTCAGGCTCGCCCGGTGCAGGAAACAATCCTCTATCCTGTCCTTGTCCCTGTGCCTGAGCTTGAACCTGGTCCCGTCCAGCCGCTGCACCACCTTGCGCAGGCACATTAGCACCATCTTCATTACCGTTCCCCTCACCCTCACCCCTCCTGACTCTATTGCGCCAATACACAAGGAAACCAAGTACAGCGGCCAGACCGACAATGACCAACGTCTCCAGAAAGCCCACATCGAGGCCCAGATCGTAGTCTTCGTAGAATTCGCCATCGGGATGAACGTGGCCTGCTTCCCAGTCGTCGGCTTCGTGCTGCAGGAGCGGATTCGCCGCGTCGTGCGCTGCTTGCTCGGCGTATTGTTGCGCGTCGGCTTCGAGGAAGTGTTGCAACCAGGAGGAGAACGTGAGAGGTGGTTTTGATGCTGTGGGGTGTTAGAAGTGTAAGCCGGTAGGAAGGACTATGAGGACACTTACTCGGTTCGTCACGTATACTATTGACCTTCCCACCACTGACGCCGTTCCACCAGCTGCGCGCGCGAAGCTTGATCAGCGAAAGTTTCACGGGGAGATACGCTTCTTTGTTCGTTTCGAGGGCCTGGTCGTAGAAGCGCTTGGCCAGATGAAAATCCTGTTCTAGTCCCACACCGTTCTCGTGCATCCAGCCCAGATTCCACATTGCTTGCGCACTCTGCATATTTTCGGCCGCTGCCTGATAGCATGCTGCTGCGTTCTCTGGTGATGCAACGGGTGTGCTAAGCCCATCGAGATAGTAGTCGCCCATCTTGACCAGCGAGTCGTAGTTCTGTTGCCGGGCAGAACGAGTAAAATAGATCAGTGCCAGCACGGCGTCTGAGACGGTGGTGGCCTTTTGTTTCAGGAAGGGAAGGATCGAAGGAAGCGAATAGCGTGGCTTCGACTGGTCCAGAATAAAAGCGACGTTTGCTTGTGCGTTCTCAAACCCTTGCTCCGCAGCCATCATGTACCCAATAAGTGCGGTTTCCATGTCACCGTTCTCGTACGCCTCATTGGCTTCATCGAAGGAGGTATGCAAGATCTCGGGCTTTTCAGATGCTATCTTGTAGTAAACAGCTGCTGCAGCACAAGAGCGATCTCTACCAAGGCCTTGATTGGTGAGCTCTGCAAGATAGTAATATGCTTCGATGTGACCGCTTCGAACGGCTAGCTCAAAGTACGACCGAGCGGTCGCGACATCCCCTTGATCCAAGAAGAGTACACCAAGATTCGTCTGTGCTACTGCGAGATCGTGGTCGGCCGCCGCAGCAAAGTACTCTGCCGCCTTTTTGATATCCTGAGGAACGCCAAGTCCGTTCTTGTACATGAGTCCCATCGAATATTGGCTCAGAGCATCACCGTTGGAAACGCCACGCTGGAACCAGATCTTCGCCTTAGAGTAACTCTGCTCCATGCCTTCTCCACGTAGGAACATACGTCCAAGATAGCCAGCTGCTCGGGGTGCCAGCTTCTCTACGTTCGAAGGAAGATCTTCCTTTGCCTTGCCACTTGCTGGCCAGTACAACCGAGCAATATGCATGAACAGTTCCTTAGCAACACGCATATCTCGCTTCAGACCTCTGGATCCGTCATAGTACAGCTTGGCCATGTTGAAAGTCGCTCTGACGTCGCCTTTGCGCGATTGAAAGTCCAGATACTCCATCACATCGTCCAGATCCGCATAGGCGTCCGAGGTCGGTCCTCCTTGTTTCGCGTGGATTCCAGAACTGCTGACACTTGCGCCCTCCCCGTAGAATCCTCCATCCTCGTCCGCAATGCGATATGAATTGGTGACCAAGACATGCCCACCAGGTGGCCCAGAGAGATAGTAGTTGACCGCTTTCTCAGCAACCTTCTTGTAGTGTTTGACCGCCTCATCGCAGTTCCTTGGTGTGCCTATTCCAGCGTGATGTCTATACGCCAATGTCATCTGTGACCGAGTGTCGCCCGCGTCCGCTGCGAACTTGTGGTATAGCATAGCTCTTGCTTGGTCCTTTTCCACGGCTCCACCAATACCAGTCGCGTACATGAATCCAAGCATATGCTGAGCCGAGCTGTTGCCGTCCAGAAAGCTTAGCATGTCGTAGTACTGGAAAGCCTTGGTGTAATTTCGTGGATGGGTAAAGTTGCCATGGAAATTCATCTCCGCAAGTAGCCAAAGAGCATCTCGATTCGGCTCATCGTGATCCATTGCAGCTTCTTCCAGCGTCTGTACGGCGTTCGCTAGTGGACCTGTGAGCTTGGTCGGCGATACATTGTTCTTTGTGACTGGATCGCCAGGCTCCGGCGCGTTCATGAACAACAGAACAAATGCCTCTTTCGCATAATATGCTGTGGTACCCAAGACGCCTTTTGGTTTCGTGAGTCGAGCCAATCTGCTCGTGGTTGGCTTTATCCGATTGAGGATGGTTGTTGCCTGCTGGACGGCCTCCGAACCTGGCGTATTTGTGTTCGTCTCTTTGATGGGAATCTCTTGAGGGCTCTCATATCTCTCATCTTGATTATCGACCGGTCTATCGTCGAGCGCTGCTGCTGTGTCGCGTGCTTGACCCCAATGAATCAGCGCAAACAGCAGCAAGACGAGTGACAAGATTCGCCATGAATTCCGCGTCATTGCTGAAATGTCCTTGTTTGGTGATCCAGGAAACCTCCAAACATGATGCGCTTGACGAGTTATTTCTACTTGTCCGCCGCGTTCGCTTCGATAAACAAAAGGACAGCTTTGTGCTCGTTTCAGGATGCTATGTCACCACTTACATGTTTCCCCATCATGCACGGACGGGACGATCCATGTGAATTGGGGAAGGTGCAAGTGCAGCCTGAACTTCCTCGTGATGTTTCCAATGGGTACAAGTCACAATGCTAAACTCTACATGATTGAACGACTGTTGTGCACGTTAGCGATACCGTGCTGTGTTTGGTTCCCAGCGAACAAATGCTCCCACGGACACCACTAGGCGTACCACAAGACAATTGTGACAGGACCATGATTTCATACAGAACAATCTAATAATACCGGTCCAAAGCAAAAGTTCCTCACAAAGTGATCATCTCACAAAAAGCCACTTCCTATGCATTCTTGGATGCACTCCTCAAGACGGGACCACTTTTGCTAATCTTGCGCTTGGGTTCTTCGCCGCGCGCGTTTGGGTCCTTGTCCGCCAGCGCACTTCTGCTCCGCTTCTTAACCGTGATACTCGGTAGACCATCACGCTCCGTCTGCTCACAAGGGTCTGACAAGGGGGGGAGATTGTCACTGTGGTCGGCATCGTGCATCGACATATCAGTGTTCATTCTCTGGTGGTAGTTGTCGATCATACGAGCCGGTGTCTTGTTTGCGGACTCGGATTCTTGGCTGGTAGCCTGCAGAGCCGTGACGATCTCTTGAATCTGGTCGGTAGGAAGACGAACTTTGGGAACTCTAGACTGCTGATGATGAATGGGAAAGCTTGCAGATATCTGCTGAACCATGCTTCCATCTGACGTGCTGCGACTGTCGATGCTGTAGATGTCCGGGAATGGATGAATCAACGAGTTTGTGATGGCCATTGGAGTTGGTCGAGGCGGAGGTGGCATGGAGCTACCAGTGTAATGACTACCAGTATAGTAGCCACTGTCCAAGCTCATCCTCTTAGGAGGTGTCTTGAGGTTGTGTGGGCGATGGCTCTGGTATTGAGTCTGGTGAGGGGATACCATGGTCTGGGTTTGTCTGGGCAACTCGGTCATGCCTGATCGCCAAGGATAGTACCACATTGCGGGATTGGGCCAAGCAATATTGCAGCGCTCCAGACGTTCTGCAATCATGTCAGTTGTTGATTGACAACATGTCTGTCGCGCTTACCGAGAGGAGCAGGGTGAAAGGTGAAGCAGACCACTTCTTTGACCGGCACGAAGCTCTGACCGTACGTCTCTTTGATCCGATATCCTTCGGAGATGCAGACTTTGATGCGACCTAAATCATCTGAGATATCCCAGTCACGGCGTGATAGGACTGTTCTGTGGAAGGGAGGAAACAACAGAGGTCGGTTCTTTCCGTGCGCGTCGGAAAAGTCGCTGGCGGTGATGAGCTGTGGGAATGTGACCGAAGTGCTGAACGTGTCGCTGGCCACGCAAATGCCATCAATGATGACTCGAACGCCCCAAGCAGCATTGTCAACGGCTTTCTGTCCGTAAAAGACGCCCAAGGCAGGAGAGAAACGCGGCGTCTCCCAGCAATGCACCGAGACAGTGAATGGATTTCCGCGGTCGAGCGTCGGTATGTACGTGATCATGTTCGGAACTTGCACGTGGCCTGACGCGCTTTGTCAGTCTACGCGTGTTTCATCATGCCGGAGCCCGTATGGAAATTCAATGGACGCATAACTTACTATTGTGAGCGTCCTGCACAGCGAAGCAAGCTGTTCTGAATTCTTGGATGGGGACATGGCAGCCTCCAGGGAAGAGAATAATGTCCCAGCTCTGATACCGCATAATGGTGATGCGTCTATCAATATGACGTGGAGAAAGTGATGACTGAGTGAAGATTACAAAAATGAAGAGAAGATGGGTTCACAGAATTGAGGTAGGGTAGGCAGCAGTCGCTGTTCGTGCGTTAAGGAAGGTGCTCCGGATGGTGCTCCGGATGGTGCTTGCCGTACTGGGACGCGATTGGGTGCGTAGTCCATTCTCCGTCAACACCGAGCCATTCACTGACTATATGTATACGCATCTTTTTTTTTATGATGCTTGCTGCAGTGACTAGTAACGTAGTTAGTGATCGAAAACGTAAATGTGGTCGAGGGTATCTATACCTACCAATATAAGCATATTGTCAGTTGTTTTGCAAGAGCAGAGATGAATAAGCCCAGTTGGTCGGCGCGGACTGTGGCCCCCGGATGCCAGACAGACGAATACAAGCCAGTTGGTAAAGCAAAATCATAGTTACATCCTCAATCGCATGGCAAAAACAACAGATCAAATCAAGTGCGAACGTAGATTCATTCTCTAGCTCGTGTGCAGAAAACCAAAGAGAGAGTGGAACGAAGAGAGGGGAAACGACCGAAGAGATACAGAACGCCATCGTGAGTCTGTGAAAATGACAACTTTTGGGTGTTTGTGTTGGTCTCATTCCTTCGTCAAACCCCATATCCTCAGAGTCGGTCATCGTCGTAATGAAAGCCAGACGCGCGGTAAATAGATGGTAAAGATGATAAAGATGATAAAAAGAGAGATCAGATTTGCTTCTTCGTTACGCCAAAACGAGGAGAGAGCATGCTATCCGTAAAGAGCCATGCAAGTAAGCAGCATAGATCGTTGTGGAATACAGTCGGTCATTCGAACCACATCCAACGCCCGCTAGAAAACTGCTCAAGGCAAAAAAGACGAAAGCTCACTACTGTCGGAATATTAGTAATGGGTCATGGTACGTGCATTACTGAAACGAACCTTCATTGGAGCAAAGTTGCCGTACGGGTTATGCGGTGGCATACCCTGCATCTGATAGACTGGTGGAGGTGGTGCTGGACGGTAAGGAGTGCCGGCTGGACCAGAGTTGTTCTGACTGCGACCCCAACTGAGACGAACTCTTGAGTTACCGATTGGGTATCCTTGCATCTGGTTGATTGCCATCTCAGCAGCATGGCGCTGAACGAATTGAACAAAACCGCAGCCCTTTCCTGGAGGAATCTTGACGTAGGTGATCTCGCCAAAGCCTTGGAAGAAAGAGCGAAGTTCGTCCTCGGTAACGTAGCCCGAGAGTCCACCAACAAAGACAGTGGTGTTGTTGGGGTCGGTGAATTGGTTCATAGGCTGAGGCTGTCCGGCGAAAGGAGACATTGGGTATGGCTGCATTCCTGGGTATCCACCACCCATCATTGGGTTCATTCCCATTGGTGGAGGTCCTCCTTGGTTCTTGTTCTTTGGAGTCGCGGTGCTGATGCGCATTGGGCGGTTGCCACAGTAGATGCCCTGCATCTCGGTAAGAGCGCGCTGCTGGTCGCCCTCGTCGGTGAAGCGAACGAAGCCGTATCCGCGCGATAGTCCAGTGATTGGGTCGGACATGATCTTTGCGGACTTGCAAGATGGGAAGCGATTCTGGAAAATGTTGACCAAAACGTATTCATTGACCTCAGGGCCGAGGTCACCAACGAAGATGGAGAATTCTGGACCACGGTCGTCCCTATTAGATGTTAGATCGAGATCTCGGAAAAAGGCAGTTTGGTTATTGTTCACCTTCTGTCGGCGAGACCACCGCCTGAGGCCCAGTTGAGTTTGAAGGCACGGTTGGAGTTTGGGATCATGCTGCCGTTGAGCTGAAGAGCCTTGCCGGCGTTGTCTGCATTCTCAAAATCAACGAAGCAATATCCAGCATTACTTCTGCTGCGCGTTAGTTCAGTACAGATTCGACGCTGGTATGCGGTTGAAGCAAGACTCACCCAGAGAATTTGTCGCGGATCATCTTGACATTGACCTGATATCCCATTCCGAACCACAATGTACGCACAAAGTTCTCGTCAATCCATGGCTCAAGCTCACCCATCCTGCGACAGTTTAGATCTCGCTCGTCATATGTTGTCGGATTCAAACTCACCACAAGGTAGTCTTTGGATCGGTTCCTGGACCAGGCTGACCTTGGTCGGAGTCGCCGCCTTGAGGAAATTGTCCCTGCATGGACTCCATCTGCTGGCCCATTGGCTGTCCCATTTGTTGGCCCATTGGTTGACCCATCTGCTGGCCCATCTGTTGACCCATCTGCTGTCCCATTGGCTGTCCCATCTGTTGGCCCATTGGAGGTTGCTGAGGTTGCTGGGTTGGGGCAGTTCCTGGTGCGCCACCATCTTCGGTAGGCTGTTGGCCTTGGAAAGGCTCGCCGTAACTTGGAAAGCTCATGTTGAAATCGGTTGTAGATGAAAACTGCTGTAAAAGAGCGGTAAAGCTAGGCAGATGTTGGAACTTTGACTGTCGCCAGGCATCAGCATTCGGCCTTATCACATGTGACCAAGCTCTTTCTGATTATTGCGCACCTAAATAAAGACGTCGATTGGTATTGTACTGTTCGAGGCAGGGAAGTAGATTTGGAAGAAAATGCCGAAAGTACGAGTAGTTCGACAGGAGTAGCGACGAAGGTATTAGAGAATCGGAGAGTCAATAGGCAATGCTTGATCGAATCGTAATGGTCGAAAGAGCCGCGCTGCGCTGAATGAAAGACCGACGACGAAGCAAGATAACGTTGACAAACCCGACGAAATCAAGTCGATCTGAGTATCTAAAGTGAAAGAAGAGTCAGCGCACACGAAAAGGGAATAATGCGAAGATGTCGAGTGGACTGAAGATGGGTGTGGTAATGGGTCGCGGCAAGCAAGGTGCGGTCCTCGAAAGGATGATGAAATGACTGTGCCGCGACGCGGCGGTGGATTCGATGATGAAGCTCTTTGGAGCGTTGCGCAAAAGTCGGGCTTGTTGTAAGATGAAAGGGCGCTGCGAATGGGGACTGTGTACGTGTATCTGAAAAGGCGACGATTGATAGGCCACGCGTGGTCGAGGTCGCGAAAGTGGAGGTGATGTGAAGTCGTGTGCGACAAGACAAGCCGCGGCGGTGCGCTGCAGGAGGGAGTAGATTCTGGACACGTACCGAGGAGCTGGGTAAGTTGCAAGAACGCACAAATACACCAAAGGCAGGGCGCAGATACCAACACCGAGTGACAAAAGCAGGAAAAGATACTGCTGGAGATATGTTGCGCAAACCGACGAAGGGAGAAGTGTGGTGTACAAGAATAGGTGTAGGTGGGTAGGAGGATAGGAGAGGAGCGAGCGAGCGAGGGGTTACGGGCGGGCGCGTGGGCGTTCGGCGGTGTGCCAATACCATCGCAGCGCAGCTCCCAGATCCAGAACCTGAAAAGAGCTGCTGCTTCGAACTCTGATGAGCCCTGAGCACGATTACCACCACATCAAACCGTTGTCTTGTCCGTTCCGCGCCGAAGGCCTGACATTGGCAAGCTACAGCACCATACGGAGCTATCTCGCTTCTCATGTCAGATGTGTTCGTCTCACCATAGCAAGAAGCGTCCGACATGCTTGCATAAGGCCACCGAAGCTCGGTAGAGCTCTTCTGCATCTCGAAGCCACATGGTTGCGCAATGATCTCCGCGGCTCTGCTTCCCTCGTCTATTACACGAGTCAGGGTCCGTGACGCACATTCCAGAAGCGTGCATTGCATCAATATATGAGGTGTACCAAGCATGCATGTGGTTTTATCATTCAAAGTTCCCTTCTATTGACACAAATATCGACCGTATCGTTCTCACAGCAGGTGCAATAACGAGATACACATTGGCATATTTTACCGTGACGCATTGGATCTGATAGGAGTCAGTCGGCTGCACAGGGTCACCACATCGGAAGACATAGTCCGCAATCGGGGACGCCTTGCGTTGTATCGTGCTCATGATTTCACGGAGAGGTAGATTTGTCGATCAACATGATTGATTTCTGCATGTGACATCTGCAAGATGCTGTACGCTCGGGTACATCGCGCTTTATCCGCTTGCAGGTACGGGTATCGCATCTCCTTGCTCCAAACTTGTCGTGATTTCCTTGGTCGTTTATCAACCTCCTTGCTGGAGGCCATTCCATTTATACCCGATCCGACACCATATCATAACGCCCAGTGTCTCGTTTCGCACAAATTTATGCCTTGACTTGGTCGGCGCTCTCTGGGATACCTGCAAGGGAGTGTAAGTTTCTGTCGTACTTATCACATGACATATAGCATATTAAACGTACCACTGGCTTGCTTGGCCTCACCAAGCTCGTCTCTGCCGGCAGCGAAGACCTTGTCGAAGTCGTACTCGAACCATCTGATATCTGGGTCGAGACCGGCGAACTTCCAGACACCGTCGACCTTCTTGTACCAGTGGGTGTTGTAGCTGTGAGCATGACCCTTGACAGCGACGTGCTTTCTTGATGCGTCGGTGTACTTTTGGTGAGGCACACGGAGCTGGTGGTAACCAGTGATCTCAGTGTCGGAGACCTTCTCCCACTTGGTACCACCGATGAAGTGCTGGGTCATGAGGAGAGGGTCACCGAGGACGTTTGGGTCGGATGCCATCTTGACGTAGTCCTCAGCGGACATGGCCTCCCAGATCTTGTCCAAGAAAGAACGGTAGTCGATTCTGAGAGTTGGGGCAATGCATGTCTCGAGCTGCTTCCAGTTCTTGGTGTCGTAAGAGTTGGCCCAGGTGTAGCATGCATCCATGCAGCCCATGACCTCTGAGAGAGCAAGTCAGTCCTGGTCCTTGTCCCTTGCATATCGTCATGCGCGACACGAGCCGCGAAGACCATGAGCTTCTCTTTGGCGACTTACCTTCGTGAGATGGGTATTTAGTCATCGTGATTGATTTGATATAAGGATACTTGTGTAGGGGAAGAACAAGGAGCAGGAGATTGATCTGATCTCGCAACCTACCAGCGCAGCTCAAGCATTATAAGCATCTCATCGTCTGCTGAGACCGGACATAGAAATCATAGTCCCCACTAGAAAGTCCGAAGTCTCAATATCGGAGAGGGGTACCGGAGAAGCTCAAGACTACCGGTCCAATCGTATTACGCTCATCTGCCCGCTAACGCTCGATGACTGTAGAGTGCAAGAATACTCCGACGGACTCTTCATATGATTTTGTATGTCGCGCAGTCGGTGAGATCGTGGATGGCGCATCGTCTTGCATGTGGAGAAAGCAGGTTGATCTCGGAGAGTTTGTGACGCTCTCCCGCCTTGGTGTTCAACCCTCGCTCTCGGGCTTTCGAGCGACCGACGCATATTAGATACACATCTGGACGCTTCACTATGGCGATTGAACATATGTTCCAGGGACAATTATTCTCTACATACCTCAATGCATTGCAGACTTGAGCACGCTGGGTAACCTACTATACATACCAAGCGGACGTTTGCAGAAGCAAACATAAGCAATGCTGGTTGGTGCCTGGCAATGACGCGGCGGGGCAAGGGCGGGAGGTTCCGTATCTCTAGAACGCTAGGCCTTTTCGGGTACGATGTTGTTATCTTCTGTTTAGTGGTTTAGTGTCATGCGCTGTCCGTCGACCGACTTGAAATCAATCCTCAGCATCGAGCCAGACAGCCGGAGATTTCAAGACATCGCAATCAACATGGACTCGGACACGCTATCCACCGCGTCCACATACCTCAACAATCTCTTACTTGCACGAGGCCTTCTCAAGAATGGCAAGACGCTGGATTTCGCGAAACCGACACGAGATACGCGAGCGCAAATTATCAATGTAGTCCATGACCTGTTGTTACGGCGCGATCGCGAACAAGAGCACAGAGAACAAGTCGCGCAGACGTTGAAGACCCTCAGAAGCGACCAGACTCGAAAAGATGCCGAGATTGAGCGCTTGCAGACGCGCCTGGCAGAAAAGGACCGCCTACTCGCCCAAGCACAAGTCGACACTCGCAACGCAAAGGCAGATACGAAGAAGCATGAGATCAACGCGAGGAGTCTGCAAGATCAGGTGGTCAAGTTGAAGGCTACAGTCGCACAGGTCAAAACCCAGGTCGTCACGGATTTGAAGAAGAGAGACTTGCAGATCGAGCGTCTAAAGTCGCATTTACACGGCCAACAACGAGGCAACAAGATCGTCGCTCCTTCGATAAGCATATCAGGTGGAGGTTCCAGAAATGCTGCATCTTTCAAGGCGTCGGTCAGGGACGTTCAGGACCCGGAATACAGCTTGACGCAAGAGACCAACGATTTCCTCACCCACTTGAGCCAGAGTCTTAGCGACGAAAATGATAGCCTCATAGCAATGATGCGTGGTACTCTGAGCAGTCTCAAGCAGCTACTAGGTATTCCGGAACAGGACCAGCAAGCAGGCAGTGCGAGAGCGGAACACGGCGGTAATCTACAGGTCTCTTGCGAGGTTCTTGCCGATGAGCTTCATTCGACATTGGACACGCTCAGCTCTCTCCTCACGAATCCCAACTTTGTTTCCGTGGAAGAGGTGGATATTCGAGATGAGGAAATCACAAGGCTACGAGAAGGCTGGGAGAAGATGGAGGCTCGATGGAAAGAGACATTGATGATGATGGATGGCTGGAGGAAGAGACTAGAGAAGACAGGAGACACGATCAATCTGGATGATCTGAAACGCGGTTTGGGTCTTGGTGTAGGGTTCGAGCAGATGCCTGAACGACTAAGTCCTGTACGCGATCGTCGGGCGAGTCGACGTATGACGCTGCAACAGACAGAAGACCTGTCCGATGATGAGGAGCATAGTAATCGTGACAGCGGTGTTAGTGGCATGGCTGAGCACGAGACTGGCGCGACGGAGCAGCGACATCAATCACCCAAGAAGATGTCGACCATCAACCCTCCAGAGTTCTTTGACTTGCGACCGGCTAAAGGCCAGAAGCTGCGGCAGCTGAGTAACAATTTTCAGTCCCCTAGGAGGGTAGCATTCGCAGAGGAACAAGTGGAGCATTCAGAGGTGCGACACGAGGATCAGGACGAGGACACAGACTTGCAAATGCCTACCCCGCCGGTTATGCGTTCAAAAGTCGAGGAAGAGTCAATATTCGGCGGTTTCGTTGGTGCATCGTCCCCCAGACCAACTTCAAAGGTGAGTCATCTCGAAAAGAACTAGTACCGCAGCTAAATGTTGTAACAGAATCGGAAGCGTCATTCGTCACCGCGTCCTCTACCCGCAGAACCATTACCTAAGCATCATTCGCAAGAGATCGAAGACCTGCAGTCTTCATCCTTCCTCGAAGCCGACGCGCCCACACTAAGCATGGCGGAAAAACTTCGAGAGGCCCAGTTAGAGGCGGAAGCAGCAAAGGCCAATTCAAGTCCTGCACGACAACAAGACGACGAGGAGGAGATAGATCTGGAATTCAGTGACGATGTCGGAAGTCTACGTAGTCCGGTTAAAAAGACCAAGATCAAGGGACGACCACGACGGAGGAAGTCAACTCTAAGTCCTGAAGAGCTGGAAAGCCTTCTAGGACTTGAATGATAGCGCAATCATCATCACCTCTATCTTTCATTGGCATGACTTGATCTCGTGTAAGCCTCCAAGCATTTGGAAGCCATACGGTATACACGTTTTGAGGTGCCATGACGCAGCACAAAACCTTCCCCGGATCTCCAAGTTTGTTTTGATGTCAGCGCTTTAAACCTGTTCCTGGTCATGACCAAGCCGATAGGAATTGATCGGTAGATGAACGTCTCTCGCATCTTCTAAGCTGTATCAACCTCGAGTACAAGTTCTATTCGTCCCTCCTACCACGTATCACTCGAACCATTGAGAAAGCACGATTCTGCCTCACGCCACAACGAAGTTTATGCGCTCGAGTCCTGCCCATTAGTTACTGAGGACATCGAAAATCCGCTCATTGATCATATCACCACATCGAATAATCGATTTCTTATACAATCCGTAATAATGGTCATCGACATGCTCCTGGGCCTGGGCCTCGCCCTCCCAATCACGACCGGCGTCGGCGTCGGCGTCGTAACCGGCGTAGCAGAAGGCGTATCGTACCAACAAAAAATGAACGAAGAGATGAAAAGCGAAACGCGGCAGCTGAAATTTCACATCGACGTCAAAATCGACAGTTCGAACAGCCGCTCACAGAGTCGCAGCCGCCGCCTGGAAATGGACGACAGTATCGTCACGATGCGCGATAACAAACTCTGGCTGGAGGAGAAAAGTCCGACCACGAGACAGCCGGCGAAGGCTGGTAGTCATCCGTTCACCGGGTTTTATCTTAACTATCCGGATGAGGATAGGGCTATGACCAGGGGGTTGGTCAGTACGATTAGTAGAGATCCGCCAGTCCTGAATTGGATTTACGTCGACAAGGAGACCTATGAGATCAAGTGTGCGAACCGCAGCGGCAGTATTCAGCACCACGTCGGTGATTGGGACTGGACTGAGGAATTTGGGCCGGAGAGTTGTCTTACTTTTGATGGGTGGGAAGGTTTTCTCGCTGTCGACGAGGGGGACAACAAATGGGCGCTCTACTTCGACAAAGACGATGACGGACTGAAAGGGAAGAAGAACGGTCGACGAACCATGGAAGTCAGTCTGAAGAGGAGAGTTATCACTGAGCAGGAGGTCAACAAGTGGGGTCTCGGTACTGAAGGTAATCTGGGTATGAAGAAAACGGTATGTGACGATCGGTTGGCTAAAGTCGGTCACAGGTTACTAACCTGCAGTAGGAGCATACTGTCAAGGGGCAAGACCAGTTGGAGAAGAAGGAGGGCTGAGCACACCATCATGTGACTCCAAGGCGTCAGACAGCCAATACAGCGACCCGAACTCCGACGACCGGCCCGGATACTGCTCGGATCACACCATCAAGAAAACCACTCCGTCAGCTTTCTGGCCATATCCAGTGCCGCATGATCAGTCACCTCGAGTCCTTCAGACATGGAAAAGTGCGTCTGCAACTGCTCAGGTCTCCTAGCGGCCTGCTCAGTACTGCCCTCCGGCCCCTGCAAAGCCGCCATTGTGGCTCCGACCCATGTATTCGAATTTATCCCGACATCGTCTGATCTACGGCGCGCGCTCGCCCATGATCCCAAGCACACACGTCGTAGCCCGAATAGGCAACTTCCACATTCCTTCGCTGTATGTAAGCACTCCCGGAAGTCCATGCACGTACTACAAGGGCTGGAACCTGCGTATGCTCGCCGCCTGGGTTACAGGTGTCGCTTTCACTGTCCACGGTGTTGCTGGCTCTCTAGACGTCAACAAATCCTTCCATCACATTACTACTATCGTTATGTGCACCTACAAGCGAACCCTATATTCCTGTGGACACACTGGCCCTGACGAACTGGAGCAATGCTAGAAGTATGCGAAGTACGGAAAGTCATGCATCATTCCGATCGATGGCTTGGCCGTTCACGATGGCTTGGCCGTTCACGATGGCTTGGCCGTTCACGATGTCGAGTCCGCGCGCTTTGCGCCGACTGTATCTTTGGATACATGGACGACCTTCTGGAAGCGACACGCATCTCGCAGCATTGTCACGTCCGACTATATCACAATGCTGTCATTGCTGTCTTCCGTGCAGAAGAAAAGCTGAAGCCATCTGTAAAGCGATGAGGTTTGTCGTCGAGAACGATAGCCAGACAGATCGCCAGATACATCGCCAGACACCTCGGCAGACACCTTAGCAGACACCTCCGTGGCGCCTTCGATGGCCTATCGAGTAGATTGTTCGTCAGGGCCAGTGTGTCCACAGGAACATAGGGGGATGTTGGCACCTCAGGGACTCTGGTAAAAAGTTGCGATTCCACACTTACCAGGTCAATTATCGAATGCAAAATAGACAAGAAGAATAGAAGCGCCAAATCGTGTAGAAATTCCCAACATCGAACGTCAATTACAGAACTGAAGGCAAACATCGTATAGAACGATCCATCATTGTATTCCTACCATGTCCGCCTCCTATGCCCTCACAAGTCGTAGACGTACTCGTAGTGAACATCGCACTGAGCATCAGTGCTTGCGGCGGTAGAAGCGGCGGCTGCAGCAGATGGAGATGGTGGCGAGGCGGCCAAGGAGGCGCTGCTTGAGACGGCATCAGCGGAGGTGGAGCTGATGGAGGAGTAGGCGCCTGGCTGGCTGGTGGCAACTGCAGAGCTCGCGAAGGTGCTCATGGTGAAAGCTGGAGCGGCCTCGGAGGAAGAGACTGGGACGGCAGCAGATGAGTACGCAGCTGACGAAGAGGCGGCCGACGACGCAGCCACTGAAGAAGCTGAAGCAGCAGAGGCAGCTGAAGAGTATGCTGCTGGAGACGATGCTGAAGAAGATGCTGCTGAAGATGCCGCCGAGGTGGCAGCCTCGGAACCAACGCTGCTTGGGCCAGTAGGAGTTTCGCCAGCCCTAACACATCCAGTCTTTGCAGTCAACGCGGCTGGACAAGTGACCTTCTGGAAGCTGACAGCTGGGTTGTCGGCGCCCTCGAACCAGCCGAAGCGGAAGTTACATCCTGGCTGAAGAGCAGTCGGGAAGGTACTGCAGGTGTTGCTGCTGATACCTAGTCGACTGTCAGATCCTTGTATCGAACATATGGATGCGATCCGTTTTCTTACCTCCATACTGAGCACCCCAGCCCGAAGATGGTGCACCCCATTCGTTAGTGCAACCGTTGAAGATACCGACACCACCACCTGGAATAGCAAGATCGAACTGGTTAGAGTTGAGATCGCCGCCAGTGTTGGTGGCTTGAACGATCATCTTCTTGCCAGAAGTGGCCAACGAAGTCGAGGTGAAGGTGAGCTCGTAGCAAGAGCAGCACCAGTCGGACTCGGATTCTCCAGCGATGTGAGTAGCAGCGAAGCCATATGCCAAGGTATCGCTGACTGCCCACGGGCTTTGGTCGGCACACATGTAAGCATCACCGCCGTCGCATCCATTCTGGGTACCAGATCCGACTGTGAGAAGGTTGTTGTTGACGTCGCAGACACCGACCGGGGCGGAGACGTCGGCTTTGCCCGACCAGCCACAGGATGGCATGCAGCAGTCTGGTAGTGTTCAGCAGGGTATCGTGCACTATTGCAATTGGTACGTACCCCAGTAACGAGTGGTGGTACCAGTACCGGACTGGGCTTTGGCGACTGAGGCGAGGCCGCTGGCAAGGGCCAAGAAAGCAATGGATCTGGTGGAAGACATTTTGATGGATATGTATTCGTTCGGTCTTGTTCGTCTAGATCGTTCGATGATGGCACAGGTCGCAGACCGTGAAGATCAACAATAGCAGTGGTGAATGAGTGAAATGACTACAAGTAGTCTGGTAATGAACGACGAAAAATGCGTGGACGAGTCTTGCTCAGAGGATAACAAAACGAGGCCTTACTGAGGGTCAGGCGACCTTTTGTTTGAAGACCTACAGTGTGTTTGTGCTTTCATCCATCTCCGAAAAGATGAATCAATGTGCATCCGGCCTTTAGACTGCTGCGTAAGAGGCATGGTATGCCTATCTTGGCTGGTTTCATATACTCGCGACGCGACGTAGAGTGTTTTTATCAAACAAAGCTCGGCACCAACACAAGTGAACGGTCAAGTAATGTTCGATGAGGCTAGATTCGAGTTTGACTCGGTTGGGATCGCGAGACGACCGCACACAGACCAAGGTGATAGGCATTGTTCGGTTGTGGTGCGCGAAATTATGAGGAGGAAAGACAGCGTTCGGGAGATTGCAGGCGTGCGGGAACCTGTTCGGTGACAGCCACGCTTGGCGACCGCCTCGCGAAAGGATCGTTTGATGCACTTGACTTTGCTCGCCTATATAAATTTGTAACGTCCATCAGAAAGCGACCGAATCCAGTTCGTACGCAGAGTAGCGTATGCTTGTAATTGGTAAAGGCTTTGTAGGATGTGCTGTCTCGTGCCGTTGCGATGTGAAGTGTTCCTCATGCCGAACTATAAAAACACTTTCTTTGCGTCTCTTGGATGACTTTCATTTGGACAGTATGGGCATTTGAACCTTCTCAAAATTTGTTAGCTGTTTCATCCGCAAGAATGAAAAACGCGATACTCACTTGCCGCCCCTGCTAACCTTCTCCAAACTCTCCTTGGCAATCACATGGCCACAAGGCATCATCATCGGAGGGTTGCTGTCGGTTCCTTGCTCTTTCGAGACTGGACAGACAAAGATAGAGTGGAACTGGTATGCCGCCGGTAATGGGATCTCAACCGGGAGCTCGTTTGCACTCGTCCACTGGCCGCCAGCTGCTCCCATCTTCCTCTCAAGTTTTTCAAGCACCGGCAAAGCCATACCACCGGCAGTAACTGCAGTATAAAGTGGACTCGTCTCACTGAGACCCAACAGTCCGCAGAACTCCCGCGTGAAGCTGCTCGCTGTCTGTTCCCACGCGTCATTGTTGAAGTACACATTGCTGTACGGCGAGGCCTCTACGTTCTCTGAGTAGAGGATCGAGCCAATAAGGGCAGATTGCTCTTTCAGGTAGCGACTCGAGAAGGATGGGAAAGTCTTCCGCGCATACTCCAGGGCTTTCAACGGACCAGAAGATCCATCGGTACCAAACGGGTCGGATCGAAACAGTTCAACGAATCGTAATCGGCAGAGCTCAAACTCCAGGTTTGATCCCCTTGACTCCAGGTCCTTGCTGTGATTTCGCGCCCAGTCAATTGCAGGATCGAGCTCTTTCCGGGTTTGAAGAGCGTATAGTATTCTGTACATGTCCGTGAATTGGTTCTGCAGATCCGGCGAACTCTCTTCTTCCATCGTTTCGAAGTCATCCATCTGTTCTTCGGTGTCTTCATCATCTGTATTGTCCCCCGGCCAGCTCTTGTCTTCCACGACCATGCCTAATTCTGCATCGGATGTAAGGTCTGGCTTCACTGAGTGTAGTGGTCGAGGTGGTTTAGCGTTGGCTTCTTCAATGAATGTCGCAGCTACAGGGAACTGTCCTTCTCTCAGGAGATGCATGCTTATCGCTCGGTTGGTCAATTGTGGATGTGATGAGAACGGGTCATTCGATGCCGTTGGAAGGACCAGAGCCTTGAACTTCTACAGTAGAGCATGAGCCTTCTGTGACCTTTTGATTGCGGCACATCGCATCTTACTTTGTCTAGAGCTTTGCTGTAGTTGTTTATCGCGCTGTGAAGTTCTTTCACATCTTGGTTCAACTTATCGAACGACTGCTTCATGGGATTCTTCAGCTTCGCCATGGTCATTGGAGCAGTAGAGGCATCTGGTCTGACGTTAGTATGCTGTATTCGATAGACTTGTTCCACCCATACCATTCGCAATACTCTCCCTGGCTTGCGTTAGCAGATCTATCGTCGCTTGCACATCTTGAATCGTCTGGTTCAAGCCGCCTTGCCTCTCCAGCTTCTTGTGTGCGGCCAGTAGGGCGTCCATATTTACCACATCAACAGTCGAAATGAATGGCTATGAGACGAGGCGTAGAGAAGCAGCAAGCTGCGACTGTGAGTACTGAACGAACCGCACGTGAGTTGATTATGAAAGCGAGCATGAGCACGTTAAGCACGCGAAGGATGCCCTGGAGTGGGTATCTCAGGATGACGTCCCGACGGTCCGACGGTGGAGTTTGTGGGGACGGAAGGAACAAAACGGCCCGCTGCATGACCGTCATTAACCGCATCACCCGTAAGATTCACATGTTGTTTGACAGATTACGAGGCCTACAGGACTTCGTGCGAACGTCTCTATTAGGGTTGCACAGTATAAAATCCTGCGGAATCTGCTACCAACCAGCTCGGCTCTGCAGATGTGTGCTGCAGTACTGCCGTCCACTCGACGAGGCAATCAGTAATGTGTGACTCGTTTGGATAGGTGTGGCCCGTCTCCAGCCTGCACCATGGCCCGACATTCCGACAGCTTGCCACAATCTCGAGATGGTATAGGCTCAGAATCATCCATGAGCAAGACATTGCTGCCTGTCCGAGCGTCCTTCGAAAGCTCACGAGCACCCACCGTGGCACAGGATCAACGCAGCGTCAGCGGCAATGCCTCGACTGGCTCACATCAGAACTTCGTTCTGACCGACCCGGTAGCATTCCGATATCTTGAAGAAGACTCTTCCACGACTGTCTTGGATCGACAGCGCGAGTTGACTGGCTATGAATGCTACATCGTCGAACAATGGGCTACATCGCGGACACATCCGACTTTCGTCATCACCACATACACCGGAGACACATCGGACAAGGTTATGGTTGGTGTCCTGAGTGTACCGACAGACGAATCACGATGGTCGCAGCGGCTGCGTGTCTACTTCAAGGCATTGAACCAGTACCATGCTCGACGACGCGAAACTGCGTTGGGAATTATGATGGTAACGAATCTATCTGGTTTTCCGTCTTCACTCACAGTCATACCGGTTCCTGAGGGCGATCTGCGCAAACACAGAGCAGAGTTCTTCGTCAATGAGAATCTCAAACGTCTTGGCTGCTCTGGTCGTGTCGGACTAACTTTTGCGTACCCCAATGGAGCTACGATCGCAAAGTTTAATCAATTATACAAAACAAGCGACAAGAACCAGCTGTACAGTTCGGTCATCGAATTAGTCAAACTCTGCCAAGCTGCGTTGCATATATTCGGGCAATTGGAGATCGACTACGTTGATGGTCTGCTCTGCGATGTCACGGAGAAAGCTATCAATGATTGGTGGCTCAGCATTGGTACCGACATTTACAACATCGAACCTCACGACGGTATCTTAGGCCCCACTACGGCAGCTGGCTTGCTCGGACTTCTGATGGGCGCTCGGAATCGCTTACATGCTGTTGGCTCACCGGTGCCCAAGGACCCGTTTGACCTTGAAGATATGAAGCGTGGAATATCCGACTTTCAAAAGAGCCAGCGACTGCCCCGCAATAGGAGGCTGGACCGTCCAACGATCTTGAAACTACACAAGGCTTCAGAGAAATATGCCAATTCCGAAGGTTGGAGGGTGCCGCGCGCAGTCAAATCAACTGTCGCGGAGCTGAGTGGTAAAGGTGGTGAGATGCTAGCGGATGTCATTGGTCGTAGAGACCGTGCTGGTGTTGCAGATATTGAAACGACCGATATGGAACAATTTGAACAATTGGTGTTTGGCGAGCGCTGTAGGTGGCTGTGGCAGGCAAAGCCACTCAAACGTACCAGTGCTGCAAGCCATGGTGAAGCGTCGCTGGAGGGACATTTGGTCATGAAGCCAGACGAAACGAGCGGTTTCGTATGGAGTGCTCGAAAGCAGCCCACGACCCAGGCAGACGCATTCAAAGCCAACGAACACGCGCAGAAGAACAAAGATGCGCCATCTCGAGGCAGCATCGACGATCCAGACGGCAGTCGTGAAGAGCACACGTCAAAAGACGATGGCAAGAGTGGTTTCAAAGATCGGCTTAAAGATGCAGTGCACTTGCGGCGACACCAAACCAAAGCGTCCAGAGATGACAACCGCTCATCTTCGGATCGTGGAGCTGCTGAGCGCACGCCACCAAACAAATCTTCAAACCAGTACATGGAGGGAAACTCAATATCAAGTCCAACGAGTGAGACGCATCAAGATGCATCCAACAGGAGCCCTGCGCAACAGCATCGTAGTCATAATGAAGGTCATTATACTTCGACAATGGTTGAGACACCCTTACAAAGCGAGATGAGTATTCTTCCCGATATTGGTGAAATGGATTCAAACGAGCACGACAACGGGGACGGCAACGCCGAGCAGCAGCAATCGACCTCGTCAGACATCGACACGGCCCCGAAGTCGCCGCTCGACGGACCTGAATACCATGGCGTAGATTTACAAGAAGCGCTTCTTGTTCCCGAAGAGACAGAGCAGATAATTCCTCCGATCCTGCGTCGAACCCAGTCCTACAGCGCATATATTAGCCAACACCTCTCATTCCACGACCCCTCCGAGTCCGCACCCCGACATCTCAGCTTCAGCGTTGCAGCTTCGTCAATCGAGCTGCCACCAGACACGACGGTCTATCCCTCGGCGCCTAAGATAGCTTCTTACGAAACCCAGCTCGCGCACGAGAAAACGTATACTAGATTTTTGATGAACCTGCGCGAGGAACTGGCAAGCCTATCTCGTACAGAAGCGGCTTGGACGCATGCACGCATCGATGCCTTGACATCGCTGATACCGAGCGCAGACGCCGACATCTCATTCGTGGAGAGCAGTCTATACGGACCATCGCAGCGGTATGCCGAGATCAAAGACCTCGCCGTTGCGAGTCTAAGGGACGAGAAAGACATCCTCGGTGAAGGGCGACGGGAGTTGGAGACATTGACTGCAAAGTTAGACTATGAGATAGCGAACTTACGTAGCAAAGTTGAGGATGCCGAAGTCGGCGTGAAGGATTTCGAGAGAAGCGTAGAAGGCGTTGAGACGAAATTGAAAGAGCTAGAGGGCGAATGGGAGAAGAGTGAGAAATGGGGGTGGACGAGTTGTGTTGTTATGTGATCTTGCGAGATAGTTGTTCGATACCCTTGTTTGTACTTAATGCTCAGAGATCCCCGATTCTGTCCAATCATCAGCGCATTATGATCTCTGTATTCGGCTGCGTCTGCTATGGACAGCAAGCTCATGCGTTGCTTCGCGGCCCAGAGGTTTCATAGTGATAAGTTATGGCTGTGTTGTCGAGGCTGGACAGTTCGAGGACGAATAGGGAACGATTACCTTGCAGCTTGAATTATTGATACGGCCGCTGCCTGCAGGCTGCCTGATTTATGCAGCGACGATCCTACACGTTCGGCATATTCGGCACAGCTCTGTCAAAGGCATTGAGAGGATGCAGCATAATTCATCGAAGAGCACAAATACCGTAGCGTCCGGAAGTCGCGTGCCCATCCATGGAAGATCCGGCACTTTTCATGTTGACACACACGCGTACAGTCCAGCGGTTTAAGTTAGGGACTCGGAGAGAAGAAAACGGTGGGTCGCAGAAGGTGTTCCTTGGAGAGAGAGGAGAACCGTGCCTTCCCGTCTGGGTGGAGCTGAACCCTGGGCAAGGAGTCTAGCCGGTGGAGTCTAGCCTTTACAGGAGAGAGATTGACAACGGGATAAACAACCCCAGGGTACTGTATGCGTCGATACTGTATGCAGCAGTTGTGCGCCTCGTCCGAAAATAGCTTCCACAATCGACTCGATAACAGCTCTGCTCCGCCAGCAAGAACAATTCTATCAGAAGGATCGATACTTCAGTCGCTTATCAGCTGAGCCTCAAGCAGTATCAGCTCAATATGACTCCTTTGTCGCACAAGTTGCCTTGTCAGCTCTGAAACGCCGAGGGTCCCTTTACTCCACCACAGCCTGACCGAGTGCGTCTCTGACACCACCTCACTAATCAACCGTCCATTGACATTTTTGACTTCTTATATTCCTCGTCCTGCCCCAACTGCTCATTCGTTCGTTATTCAGATACCGAGCCACAGGGTCGGCCGACCTTACCTTACGTAGCGCAATTTCCTAACCTTCAACGCGCCCACTGCGCCTCGACTTGGGAAACGGTCTGAAGCTCCCCTTTCCGGCTGCCCAGCGAGCGGCCACCACGTCGCCAAAACGTCTGGACACAAGGCGCGCCTCTCCTTATTAGGAGGCCAACCTTCTGGCACCTATCAACAACTCGACCACGACACCTCATATCCTGCTCCTGGAGGATATCATGATAGACAAGGACTTGTCGCAACACCCGCACCAGCGCATTCCAACACGATAAAGAGCATCATGTACATACCGAGCACCACCTGGACGTGGAGTTTCATGCTCGTTACCATTGCACAGGCTGCACTTGGACTTGCTTTGGAAGGGTAAGAACCTGGATCCTTTGATGTGACCAGCAATGCGTCCGCTGACCTCGACAGATATGTTTTCGGCAGATTCCAATATGACCTGGAACCAGGCTCGGCCAGCAACCAATCCGCGAAAACTGTCTATACCTACCTTTCACTCTTCATCTTTGGATTCTTGTACCAAATCTTCCTCGTATGGGATGCGCTCCGTCTCAACAACACTATTCAGGTCATCGGAGTCTGCCTCTACGACGTCGGACTCTTGATCTATGCTGTCGTTCAGGTGGACCAATTCAACGATGCCATGATCAATCCAGACCCAGCCGCCTCGCCCATTCCAACCAGCCTCCAACATCCACTCTGGCATGACTTACAGCCTTTTCTGGTCGCCATACCAATAGTCATCGCGGTCGGAGCGATTGCCCTTTCTGCAATTGCCTGGAAACTGTACCAAGAGTTTGCCTGGTCTATCTACAAGAATATTTCCGCGGATGTACGAATGAAGAGGAGGTACTTGGTATACCAGGTCTACATTGCCCTGTTGAAGTTCGACTTTTTCTTCTTTCTCAGTTTCTCCGTCCAGTTTCTGGTCATGGTTGAGGGCACATCAAGACTGGAATTCGTGCTGACGGTTGTCGCGCTGATCGTCACGATTCCAATACTGTTTTTCGCTGGATTCTCCGCAAAGAAGGAGTCTGTCACCGCCATGTGCTGCACCATCTTCCTGTACTTTGCTGCAATGGCATACTTCCTCTTCAAGCTGGTACGCATGTACGACGCCAGCAGCGCGTAAGTCACAACTCCTCAAAGGCGGATGACCCAACTAACCCATTCCATAGACGCGTCGATCAATATCGTCCAGCACGACGAGGTCTGACCACCTTCGCCGTTATCACCATCTTCCTTTTGCTATGCACTATTTTCAACGCGGCCTGGTGTACGATGAACTTCGGACAAGGCTTGAAGATGTACATCAACAAGAAGAGGATACCAGATCTTGATGGAAAGGCCTCTTCGTACGACGACAGCTCGTACAATGGAGTGCCCTTGGGTCAGGTCAATTCACGAATGACGATTGATTAGAGTCGAATCTGCTGGCAGTAAAGACCTTTATGACGTTGTTTTGTTGCGACAATATGCGCTCGGCGCTGGAAATACCATTGAGGGATATACCCATTTTATCTTTGTTTGATATCAAGAATACATGTACCTAAAACTTTCTGATGAATCATCATCCATCTGACACGCGACTCCTGAAAGTCAGTGCTTCAAGGTTCTGTTCCTTGCTTGATTCAAACTCAAAGGTGGAACTTCCGCTTTGTCGACGGGTATTGTGCCGAAAGCCATTTTTGCGATGGCGCTTCCTTTGTTTCCCGTACGAGACCGAGACCTCATGCCTGGATTCCGCCGGGGGACCCGACCACCCGAATCACGTCAGATATCGTAGGTAATGTCTTGATTATACATTATTGCTGTAATCTTCGCCTCTGGCTGAACACGACTCTCAGCCGCACTTCTCGACCTACAATCTCTTACGAACTCAGCATTGAAACACACCGGCCTTGTGTTCTGACAAGACGACTATTATTACCATGAACGTTTAGAACCGCATATCGCCTTGCAAGTATACTTCTCCCGGTAGCCTGAAGCGACCAAACCTTGCGCAGGCGCATAAGATAACTCCTCCGCATTCTCGACACCAGCGCGAGGGTACACGATTGATTTCAACATGTCCGCGCCACTCCTACCCATATCCACGCAGGACGCCGACACATTACTCTTCGACACGGAATCGCCGCTTGATGGACATCATGAACGACAACCGAAGCAGACTACGAACGCACATATGACCACCACGACATTGAAGGTTGAAGGCATGACATGCGGCGCATGTACATCTGCTGTGGAGTCAGGCCTGGCCGGTGTCGACGGAGTGGGAAGCGTGTCCGTCAGTCTGGTTATGGAAAGAGCTGTAGTAATGCATGATGCGGACAAAATCAGCGCAGACCAGATCCAGGAGATAATCGAGGACAGAGGGTTCGACGCAGAGGTACTCAACTCGGATTCGTCACAGCCAGTGGAGGAGGAGGATCTTTCGGAAGAGGAGGATGGACAGGCGGCAGACACAAATATGAAGCAGACAACTGTTAGTGTTGGTGGTATGACATGCGGTGCCTGTACCTCAGCCGTCGAGGGGGCCTTCAAGGACGTCCCTGGAATCAAGAGCTTCAGTATATCATTACTCTCCGAGCGCGCGGTGCTCGAACACGACTCAAGTCTGATTACTGCCGAAAAGATTGCGGAAACCATTGAGGACACTGGTTTTGACGCATCGATTGTGGACTCGGTACCTGTACAGCAACCGGCGATCATCAAGAAGCGCTCAAGGACGGTCAAAAAGGATGCTCTGACCACAACTACCATCGCTATCGAAGGAATGACTTGCGGCGCATGCACGTCTGCAGTCGAGGGCGGTTTCAAGGATCTACCTGGTCTTGTGCGCTTCAACATCAGTCTTCTTGCCGAGAGAGCAGTGGTGACTCACGACCCGAAAAAATTGTCCGCTGCGCAGATAGCCGAGATCATCGAGGACCGCGGCTTCGACGCTACCGTTCTCTCATCCGTAGAAGAAGGCTCGGAAAGCACTGCTGCGTCGCATACCGTACAGCTCAAGGTATACGGCCTACTGGACTCTACTGCGGCAGAGATGCTCAGCAGCTCGTTACTGGAACGGGATGGGGTCACACAAGCAAAAATCACATTTGCGACTTCAAGAGCGTCCATCACATACAAGCCAGCCTCTATCGGCCTTCGGGCGATCGTCGAAGCCGTGGAAACAGCTGGATACAACGCTCTGGTTGCTGAGAACGAGGACAATAATGCACAGCTCGAGTCGCTCGCAAAGACGAAAGAGATTCAAGAGTGGTGGCGAGCGTTCAAGACCTCGGCTTGCTTCGCAATTCCTGTCTTCCTCACCAGTATGATCTTTCCCATGTTCTTGCCCTTTTTGAATTATGGTGGTATTCGTTTATTTCCTGGTTTGTGGTTAGGCGATGTCATTTGTTTAGTCCTTACGATACCCGTACAGTTTGGCATTGGAAGGCGTTTCTACAAGTCTGCTTGGAAATCTATCAAGCACGGCTCCCCTACTATGGATGTTCTGGTTGTTCTCGGTACTTCAGCGGCTTTCTTCTTCAGTTGCGCAGCGATGATTGTTTCACTTCTTACACCGCCTCATTCGAAACCAGCGACAACATTCGATACTAGCACTATGCTCATAACTTTTATTCTTCTCGGCCGCTTTCTGGAGAACAGGGCCAAAGGACAGACCTCGAAGGCGCTTTCGCGACTCATGAGTCTGGCGCCATCTTCTGCTCTGATTTACAGCGACCCCATCGCTGCGGCAAAGGCTGCCGAAAGCTGGAATGCAAGCGAAAAGGAATCCGACGAAAAGACTGCACCGACAGCAACGATCGAGGAGAAGACTGTACCGACCGAGCTGTTGGAAGTTGGAGATGTTGTGATTCTTAAGCCTGGAGACAAGATCCCAGCAGACGGTACCGTTGTCAGAGGCGAGAGCTATGTCAATGAGAGCATGATTACTGGTGAAGCAATGCCCATCCACAAAAAGGCAGGCAAGGCACTCATGGCGGGGACCGTCAATGGTGCAGGTCGTGTGGATTTCAAGGTCACCAGAGCGGGCAGAGACACGCAGCTGAGCCAGATCGTGCGACTTGTTCAAGAAGCTCAGACCAGTCGAGCCCCTATTCAGCGTGTCGCGGACACTATTGCTGGATACTTTGTCCCAATCATCATTACCCTCGGTCTGGCTACATTTTTCGCCTGGATGGTTTTAAGTCATATCCTTCCTTCGCCTCCGAAGATTTTCCAGGACAATGCTAGTGGAGGCAAGCTCATGGTCTGTGTCAAGTTGTGCATTGCTGTGATTGTGTTCGCCTGTCCTTGCGCTCTAGGTCTCGCAACACCAACAGCAGTCATGGTTGGTACTGGTGTCGGCGCTGAACAAGGAATCCTGATCAAGGGTGGTGCAGCACTGGAAACGGCTACCAAGATCACACATGTTGTACTCGACAAGACCGGAACCTTGACTACTGGCAAAATGAGCGTGGCCAAAGCCGACACGGTCCCCGGCTGGTCAGCCGAACCAACTAAGCTTCGCTTGTGGTGGACACTGGTCGGTCTTGCCGAAAGCAGCAGCGAACATCCTGTCGCAAAAGCCATCGTCGCTGCTGCAAAGACACATCTCAAGCTCGGCCCGGACGGAATGATAGATGGAAGTGTTGGTGATTTCGAGGCCACAGTTGGCAGAGGTATCTCCGCCACGATCGAGACAGCCGTTGTCCAGCCCTCGAAGCGCTACGAAGTGCACATGGGCAACGCTGCTTATCTACGGACCAAAGGTGTCCACGTTCCTCCTTCACCAGAAGAGGCCTATGATGTAGACTCCTCCGAAGCCGTTGACCAAGCGTCATCGTCGAAAGCGGTTGACGCAGGTACAACGATGATCCACACCGCGATCGGTGGTGAATACAGTGGTACTCTATCTCTCGCCGATACTCTCAAGCCTTCTGCAATTCCAGCTGTCGCAGCACTCTACCGCATGGGCATTGCAATCAGTATTGTCACCGGCGATCAGGCAGCAACTGCTCATCACGTGGCGTCTTTGCTGTCCATACCAAGTGAGAATGTTCACGCCTCCGTTCTTCCGTCTGGCAAGCGGCAGATCATCGAGGACTTGCAAGCCAAGGGCGAAATTGTTGCTATGGTCGGTGATGGCATCAACGATTCACCAGCTCTCGCCACCGCCAACGTGGGAATATCTCTTGCGTCCGGTACAGATGTCGCGGTCGAGGCTGCTGATGTCGTGCTGATGAAGCCTAACAACCTCCTGGACATTCCAGCTTCTCTTCACCTTAGTCGCTCCATATTCAATCGCATCAAGATGAACCTTCTCTGGGCCTGCGTCTACAACGCTATCGGTCTGCCCATCGCGATGGGCTTTCTGCTTCCCTGGGGAATCACGTTGCCGCCACTTGCTGCCGGTGCCGCCATGGCTTGCTCGAGTGTGACAGTCGTGGTCAGCAGTCTGCTGTTGAAGTTCTGGAAAAGACCGGCTTGGATGGTCGGCGAGAATGATGAGGTTCCGATCAAGGTGGAGAAGGGTCGTGGTGGACTGAGCAGGATTATCCAACTATTCAGGGGTCGGAAGAATGACTTGGGTGATCGCGGTGCTTACATGCCGTTGGAGAGTTACGAAGCTGTTTGAGCCATTAGTATAGGAGATACCCAAGTGAATAATGCGATTGATGATTTGTATTGTGTTCTGCAACCCGTAACCATGTTGTTCGGATGCCGCAGTCGGCGGGCCATTTCCTTCATTGAAGCACTCAGGTCTTGGCGCGTGGACGGCGCGACAGTGCTGCCTAACTCATATCTCTCGTCGGGTACGAGTGCGACAGTAAAATCAGCATTACTATTTCAAGTTGTTGTCGGCGGCGTTTTGGAGTGCTAGATTATTGGCTCACATTCATTTTACATGGCAGATAATTCTGCATCTATTCTTCCACAACTGCAGGCATTAGTCACATATCGGAATATCAACGTCGACGAAACAGTATCAGACTCAGATAGCTCTTCCATTGCCGAGAATATCATACAGCGACCCGCTGAGAGCCCAATGGCTTCAGGTGCGGCTACTCCTCGTATTCCTGGACTTTCTATATACGACCAGGAAAATTGGTCGCAGCAAGAACGAGATGATAGTCCTGGCAAGTCGCCACTTCCTAAAAGACGAAGGGGAAATAGTCAAGTTGCAGAAACTCTTCACACCAACTCAAGACCCAAGGCAAATTTTCTTGACACTATCAGTCCTTCAGGCTTAGAGGCCAACACGCTCAATGATTCTGCACAAAGAGCGGGTCTGAGACTTTCACGGCCAGCGTATCGACCGATCGCGAATGATGAGAAGTGCATATGCGTTATCAGATTGTTCGACAACAAGTCTGGTCAGTTGCTGTTCGAAACTGGATCTCAGCCTTCACATGCAATCGCTGCACACGACCATAGTCAGGCCAAGGTGAACGCTGTGAGACTAGCAATGAGATTTGTCGAAGAGTACAAAAGCGGCCGTAGACCATCTGGGAACACAAGATCCCCTGCAGTAAAACCAGCACCACCTGTAAGTCCTGCTTCCAGGCAGATTGTATCATCCAGACCACCTGTCGCTTCATCTGCAGAGCAACAATCCGGTGCGGCAGACTCGAGGCCAACAGGCATTCCCTCAGAGTCTGGCGGTAGGGAGAACTGGATTGGTATCCTCTACGAATACTGCCAGCACGGACATAGAGAGCCACCCAATTTTGTGGAACGGGCGAACGCGGACATGACCGAATTCAGCTGTACCTGTGACCTTACACTACCCTCACACATTCAGCTCGTCCCAGGTCTCTATTCGGCGATAACGGTTCAATCCAAGGCGAAGCGAACGCAGATTGTGACTTTCGGAAGCCACTCGGACGTACACAACAGTAAAATGGGAGCAAAGCGTACAGCTGCAAGAACGGCAGTGATTGCACTCATGGCTGCGGGCGAGAAGGTGGTACCCCCTGGGGAGGCGAGACTGAGGAATCTATTTGGGATTTACAATGGTCCGAAGCATGACGCTCCACGAGCAGGTCTACCAATTCGTTCACCTGCGTCAGATTCAGGGAGAACCAATGCGGTACCCGAACCCATCAGGACGTCCCAGACGATATCACCAGCGCATCCACATGCTCAAACAGCAACCGCAACAGCAGGTGTAGCAATTCCACAGCCATTTACCTCAGCACCGAAGGAAGAACCAGTTCCCAAGCCTCGACACCGTTTTCTAGTGACCGAACCTCAAATCACCGCCATCATCGACGACGACACGACACCACTCAACAAGAAAGTACTGCGCATGTCCGAGCTGCTGGCACTACCGGCACCGCAATTCCAATGGAGCAAGACTTGGCCTCAAGCGAAGACAGATGCAGCCGGAGCAGACCGCGGTGAACCATTGATATCAGGCGGCGCTGTGTTTCGTGGGTTGGAAAAGGACAAGCGGATCTCGGATGCTGAAGTCAGGTGGTTGACTGGCTTGATAGGCGAAGTGAACGATGAGAAAGGGCTACCCGCAGCGCGGGAGAAAAGTGCGAGACTGGTTCTGGGCCTGTTGAAACGCATTGCTATGGACAGAGTAGAGGAGGACAAGAGGAGGACCGCGGAGGAGAAGATCGAGATTGAGGTTCAAGAGCAGATAAGGGCCGAGGCTGGATATAGGGCGGAGACTGACGGTAGAGCTCAAAAGGAGGCGGCCGAGAAGTCGGCGGAGCCACAAGAGGAAGACTTGCTTATATCGATGGATGATTGAATACACCTGATCTTAGGGACGTCCGAGTAAACCGTCAGGCTACTCACCTGAACCAAACGAGCTAGGTGTGTACACGAAACCGACCAGCTCTTAGGGCTGTCTGGGTAACCCTCAGGCCTCCACGGAACAGGTCGAGTTGTACGCAAAGGCGGTACGTTGGCCTTCTGGGGCTACAAAGTCCATGTCTTCGTCGATTATCCCAAAGCCTCCGAGATTCTCGCAGACTACGCGTACGCCAATGTTCACCAGACTGTCGGTGAGGACGATTCAGCTGTCCTCAAGCCCGTCGTCGTCGAGAGTCTTTCGAAAAAGAACATTGTCGAGATTGAGGAGGCAGCCACCACTCGATCGCTGGGCAAGCACAATCACCGCCTCACCGCAACGGCCTCCCTCGGAGTCGACCGTAGCCGAAGACCAAGACGACCCCGACAGGCGACCGAGTCTTCTGGACAACCCACGCAGTTCGGGCCCGCAGAACAGACCAAGGGTCCTACTCTCGAGGAGTTCCAATCTTGGATTAATCGGGAATGTCAGATCGATCATGGGACCGAACGTGTTAGATTGGTTCCTGCCGCTGCGCATCATTTGCGCGAGAGGCGCCGGGTATATACCCGATGGGAGGTGACCTCGACGAATTGAAACGGAGGGCGCGCATAGGTCTTCTTTTTCACCACATTAGGTGACCTCGACGAATTGAAACGGAGGGAGGGCATAGGAGGTGACCTCGACGAACTGAAACGGAGGGCGGGCATAGGTCTTCTTCTTCACCACATTACCATTCTCATCCTTGTCGATAACATACAGTAGATGTGCTGCATGAAGTTCTCCTCGACCGGAATGAAAAGCCTGACCCACTCCGCGATCGTCTTCGGATTCAGCGTGTTCATCGCCTCATCAACCCATCCCCCAATACTGATCAAAGCAACATTAACCCCCTTCCCAGCGTACTCCATGCCCAGACTCTGTACCAGATTCCGCTGCACCGCTTTCCTGATCGTCTTCACTGCAGTTGTCGTTGTCGCGGATAACCTTGTTGGTTCTCCACTGTGTTCTCGTCTCCACCAAGATCGGCCATGGAAAGGGGACCAGCTCGGGCAAACTCCATTCGATCTTGACCAATCCTTAAACTTCAATCGACCTCGTGGCTTTCTTCATTAAACTGCTTCTAGTTCGCCAGAACCAATTGATCGCGTGCGCCTCTTGTGACTGCCGGTTTTAGGCTGTACGATCATCTCGCCCTGCAGGAGCACCGCAATGTGCAAGAACTTCACTGCGTCACCGCTAAATGAAGACGTTCCTTGGCTTACCACACGTGCTGATCCTCACAAATCGTCTTCTGTGGAAATACCAAGGTAAGAGGTAGGCAAGTATATATTGAAATTCTTCGTTTCACCGTTGTTTCTTTTGAATTATCATCATGCAACTTTCCAACATCATTGCTGCGGCCGCGAGCTGCGTTGCTCTCGTGAGCGCTCAATATCCCACCACCCGAGTGGTTAACCAGACTACCTGTGGTACCAACCAATACACCTACAATGGTCTGTCTGGCTACGGATCCATCTCTCCATTCGCTCGTGACAGATACGGAGATACCATTGGCGGTATTGGTAGCTCTGCTGCCATTGACAAGAGGACGTGGTTCAAATGGGGAAATGGCAGCTACACTGGTATCTTCTGGGCCATTCCAGGTCAGTGCTTGACACTTCTATACAACAAGTCTGTCGAAACTAACCATTGCTGACAGACCGTGGCTGGAACACCAATGGCACTTTGAACTACCAGAACCGCATCCACGCCTTCTTCGTCCTTCTCAACCTCAACTCTTCTGCTTCTGCTGCAAGCCCTGCCCCTCAGAACCTTCGCTTCTGGTACCTGGACACCATCTTGTTCACTGACCCACAAGGCACCCCCCTCTCTGGTCTTGACGCCAACATCAACGGCCCATACAAAACCTTCTCTGGTTTCGGTACCGATGTGCCTTCCGTCAACTACACTGGCGATGGCTTTGGCAATGCAGGCCCAGGCGGCAACCGTGTTGTGATGGACTCCGAGGGTCTAGTTTTGGCCAACGATGGTAGCTTCTGGATCAGTGACGAATATGGTCCATACATCTACCACTTCGGTTTGAACGGCAAGATGCTCTCCGCCATTCGTCCACCAAACGCCTTCATCCCGCTTCGCAACAGCTCCGAGTCGTTCAGTGCTGATTCGCCTCCGGTCTACGACCCAACTCTCGACCCAATCCCAGCAGACAACCCTACCGGTCGTGACAACAACCAAGGACTCGAAGGTCTCACAATCTCTGCCGACGGCAAGACTCTCTCCGCCCTGATGCAGTCCGCCCTGAACCAAGAAGGTGGCCTTAAAAGCAAGAACCGCCGCTACGCCCGCATGCTCCAATACGACATCACCACTAACCCACCAACCTACCTCCACGAGTTCGTCGTACCTCTACCAATCCGTCCCGACGGTTCAGGAAAGGTCGCCGCGCAGTCCGAAATTCACTACCTGAACGACAACCAGTTCTTGGTTCTGGCCCGTGACTCCAACCAAGGCCGCTGCGCCTCAGACGGCACCACATCAGTGTACCGCAATGCAGATATCTTCGATATCACCAACGCCACAGATCTTCACGGCAACCCAGCCGCGGACGCTTATACAGGCTCCATCGCTACCACGAAAGGAAACTTGAACTCCACTGTCACACCAGCAACTTACTGCCCCTTCCTCGACTTCAACGTCAACAGCGAGCTGAACAAGTTCGGTCTGTTCAACGGTGGCTCCGACAACAACGCCACCGGTCTGTTGAATGAGAAGTGGGAGTCTTTGATCACTGTCCCTGTCAATCCCCTCACTGGAGGCAGCGACGGGCAATTCTTCTTGATCTCCTTGAGCGACAACGATTTCATCACTACCAATGGATACCTTGACGGCGGCAAGTACCAGTACTCTGACGCTTCCGGATGTAACTTGCCAAACCAGGCGTTGGTATTCCAGGTCACCTTTCCAAAGGGTACTCAGCCTTACTAGATTGCGATCATGGCTGATTGTATAGATAGATGACCAAAAGTTTACAACATCCGACGGATTTGAACGAATAGATCTGTGATCGATAAACTTCTACTACCGTCCATGTCTTGTTGTGCCATAGCACGCTTCTTCTCATGCCTTCCTATACGACTGAAACCGGTCGCGACATGGTGATCATACATCATCAGATCTTGCGCTGTGAACAGCTGACAGTGAGTTCCCCTGAGCTCTGAAGCCGGCAAGCGGGTGACAAAAAAAGTGTCGCTCTGTAGATCCTCGGGTGCCTTTAACAAAACTAAAAGCATTGACTAGCTTATAGATTTCATGCCTACAATCAATTATAAGATGTAGCTACTTCAGATATTTAGACAATTGTAGCAGCTATACGTTAATTGAATAATAGACTGCTGAGGGTATATACAGTGTCCTGAAAAGGCTGGATCTGGCGTTGTATGCGACACTTATTTTGTGAACCGCGTGGCCGGTTGATTAATTCACAGAGTGATTCACGATCGCGCTTGCCAACACCACGAGCGGACAGAATGTTCATGTTCATCAAGAGGACAGTTCTCGTGTTCGTGACCGGCTACCTCTTTAATTTACTCTTCTTGACGAACCCAACCAGATTCTCAATCACTCCCTCGAAAGCCTCCTTGTCACCAACCGCACTCTCCTTCCTCTTCACCCAATATTCCAGCACTTCATTCGCTCGACTCTGAAGTCTTTCGAGCATCTCAACATGTGCTTTCAGTTCTTCATCCGTAAAGTTTATCATCGCTGTGTCGGTTGTTGAACACAACAGAGACGCTGCATTCGAGTCGAATTCTGGCGGAGGGGGCGGACCAGGTCGATCGGATGTTTTCTTGCGTTTCTCTTTCGACACTGGACCAGTTGAGTCGAGTGATGTGGAAGAAACGTTCTCTTTCTTGACCCGTGCAAGATTGCTTGAATCTCGCGGTGTGTCGGTTGTAAGATGGATCGATGGAAGGATGAGTTTCTTCTGTTTCGATGCAGGTAGAATCTCATCTAGATCTACCGGTACACCGAGGGAAACCAGGAAGAGACGTCTTATTCGTGATCGGATCCAGTTGGGTGGTTGAAGTGGTGGAGGTGCTACTAATTGTGACCAAAGAGACGCACTGCGATCGCTGAGTAATGCTTCCGGCGGTGGTAATGAGCCGGGTTTTGATGATATGGACGAGACGTCTGTCTCTGGAAAGAGATCCTGTAGGTATGGCATGATTGATGCCGATATGTCTTCTAACGATTGTGTGTCGTCGAGCTTGATATGTGGTAGATGTGATAACGGGTCAAAAGGTGGTAGAGGCACAGGTTCTGGAGCCGCAGGTGTGGCTGGTTCATCTGCGATGTCTCCAAAATCACCAAAATCGTCATCTTCATCACCTCCTTCTTCAAAATCGTCGAAATCGTCCCCGAATCCGTCTTCCTCTCCTTGAGCTTGTTGTTCCCCAAAGTCTTCTTCCTCCCCTTGAGCTTGTTCTTCCCCAAGGTCGTCTTCTGCTGCTCCGAACTCTTCACTCGCCTCAGCCACCTCCACCTCCCGCTCGTGATCTATTGCTGGTGGCCGGTCATCTTCCGAGACTGAGGATCGAAATCTGTGTATCGAAGTTGGTTCACCTTCCTCCGTCAAAAAACCTGACCTTGTAGGCCGTGGGGCTGGACTTACCTTGGAGTGGTGCATGTGCGGTGACCGGTGATGTGATGACCTCGTCAGGTGTAGCGTCGGCTTTCCGCATTTCGTATGCGTCAGTACCTGGTACCTCGCCGTGGCTAGGCTTTTCTGGCTCGACCTTTTCCACCACTAGCTTGGGAACAGCTGGACCGCCAGGTGTCGACGGACGGCGGCCTTCGTCGCGAAATACCTGGGACGCACTTCTGCTTCTTTGGCCTTCCGGAACCACCTCCAGTTCATCAGGTACAGCGTCTTGTGTCCTCATTTTGTATGCTGCAGTACCGGGTACTTCTCCGTGAGCTGGCTCGTCGTCCACTCGCTCGACACGGGTCGTTGGGATCGGTGAAGATGAATTGCCTATCCTGCCTTCCGAAGCGTCGGAAAAGTGCTCATCTGAAGACTCTGTGATATAGTTAGCCCCAATGATAGTTGCCGACTCAGCTTGTAGCCATACCATGAAGCTCGTGTGCTCCTGGATCCTCTGGGGTCTCGGTAGGAGGAGCAAGATCTGCCATGATGGGGATTGGTGACAGCGATTTTGATTGAAGTCAGTACTGACGATTCTACGTCGCTGAACTACTGAATCGCTTCGAAGAGATGAATAGGTCTAGGTGTGTGTTGAAGTGCTGATCAGTAATGGAGGCACTGCCGCAGTGGCATGGACGTCGAGGTCTTGGCAGGAACCCAGGCGGCAGCAACTCCATGCGAGTCAAAGCTTCACGTAAATTGTATGTACTCCAGTCGTACTTTGGGACGAGAGCTTCACGTGCAAACAATTGTGAACGCGACAAAAACCACATTTTCGACGTGTCTCATTCATCTCAGACACATCCCCAATCAAGCGCTCTATCACTGCGATCACCGACGATCTGTCACTCCGACCAATGGTCTGCCGCTCATAGGCACAGTGTTCGCGGCTACTTGCATTCTACTATCAGCATCCCTTGCATAACGACCCGTCATGTCGGACACACCCAACAAGTTCTCGTTTGGCGCCCCGGCCTCTGGTGGTAACCTCTTCGGCGGCAACACTGGCGGCGACAAACCTGCTGCAAGCCCTAGCGTTTTCGGTCAAAGCACGGGAAATACACCAAGCTTATTCGGATCGCAAACACCATCTTCTGATGCCAACAACCCATCCTCATTGTTCGGCGGCGCAGCAAAACCAGCTGGTGCCGGCTTCAGCTTTGGAAACACATCCGCAAGCACAGGAAGTGGTCCAAGTTTGTTCGGAGGAGGATCGACCACATCTGGCAGCACTGGTGTCAGCTTCGGACAAAACGCAGCAGATTCTCAGAAGAGCGACGGCAACATGGGACCACCAACATCGAGCGTATTCGGAGGCGGCTCAACTGCGCAGCCAGCTACCGGTGGACTCTTTCAGAATCTGGGTAACAACAACAACTCACAGCCCACAAGCGGCGCTACCACACCAGCACCAAACAAAACCTCTGCGCCTCTCTTCTCAACGACCCCGGCAGGACCTCCACCGGCCAGTGGCCAGAGCATTTTCGGCGCCGCGAAGCCAGCAAGCGGTGGAGCACTATTCGGTCAAAAGACGGACAACACAGCGTCAACACCTGCCACTGGAGGTCTTTTCGGAGCCAAACCTGCCGAGCAGACTCCTGCGGCATCAAATACACAGTCGAGTTCTTCCGTCTTTGGCGGCTCTCAAGCAAGCTCACAACCGTCGTCAAATCTATTCGGCGGTGCGGCCAAGGACGCGGACAAGGAAAAGCCAAAGCCATCCTTTGGATTCCCGGCTCCTTCCTCTGGCAGCGCTTCATTGTTTGGAGCAAATCAGAACAAACCTGCGGAAACCTCACAACCAGCCAAGCCTACCTTCTCACTCGGACAACCCTCAGCCACCCCTTCCACGCAAGCGCCCGCAAACGATGCTTCCAAACCACAAACGTCCGCCGCTCCATCTCTCTTTGGTAACCTCAACAAGCCTGCCGAAACCCCTGCCTCGACTGGCAATGCACCAAGCCTGTTCGGCAATCTGGGCCAGAAGAAGGACGAGCCAGCCAAGTCGCCAGCGTCAACAACATCGGCCGCACCAGCTTCATCAGCGCCCAGCCTTTTCGGAGGTCTGAACAAGACCAGCGCTACAGACAATGCTGCCAAAGATGCAAAGCCAGCAGCTGCTGCACCCAGCTTGTTTGGTGCCAAACCTGCCGAGACCACAACCTCGACCCCGGCTGCTGCTACGAGCGGCACGACTGCCACCGCAAACGCTCCAACTCTTGGTGCATCTACAACAGGACCTGCTCCGTCGGGAGCTTCGCGACTTGCGACAAAGTCTTTGGATGAGATCCTAGCGCTGTGGACAACCTCTTTGACACAACATCAGAAGAAATTTGGTGACATGGCTACCAAGATCTCTACTTGGGATCGTCAACTGGTGGAGAACAGTAACCAAATCAGCAAGCTCTACGCTCGTACCTTCCAAGCAGAGCGTGACACTTCCGAGGTCGAGCGCCAATTGAGCCAAGTGGAGAACGAACAGAAGGAACTCGAGCACTACTTGGACACATACGAGAAGCAGGTTGATGAGATGATTTCGCGCGCTGGTGGTACAGACGGTGGCGTTGATGCTGAGAGAGACCGAACGTACGTAAACCTACTTCATTCTGTGTAGCCAATACTGACTGACACGCATAGCTACCGCACCGCTGATCGATGCTCTACGCGCCTGACGACAATGTCTCACGACCTCACATCCATGATCGATGAGATCAACAACGCATCAACGAATCTGCGCCAGTCCAACAAATCAGCCAATACACAAGATCCACTCAGTCAGATTGTCCGGGTTCTCAATGGTCATTTGGCTCAATTGCAACAGATCGACAGTGGAGCATCACAACTTCAGCAAAAGGTCACAGCAGCGCAACGCGAAGTCAGAAGTCTTGGACGCAATGGGGCTTTGGGTAACGACGAGGTTGACTCCTTTGCGAGGAGCTATTTGGGCCGCAGGTAGATAGTCATGATCGATGGAGATCTTTGCGCCTGGGAAGCTTGGGAAGCGACATGAGCATGTCAAGTGCTTAGATTGGAGTGATGAATAGATAGCTCGTCACTAGCTTGAGACCGAAAAGAAGTAGCAGCGTCCGAAATTTAGACACTGCGTTAATGATATGCACGAAAGCTCTTGCATATACGGTCTTGTTTCCCAAATAGTGTCGTTATCGTTCCATGGCGCGGCTGATGTGTTGCGTGCGGTCGGAGGTCGCTGACTCTTTCATACCGTAAACTCGGCTGACACTTTCTCACAACATTGATGGTACATCCATCAAGACACAAAACCGCAAGGTCAGTCCTAACAAAATTGTGTCACCCATTCAGCCCACTACCGACATTCTCGATCAATATTCTGCACACTTTCGACTCACAGCTATCTGTTGTATGCTTATAGTGATTCCGTATCGATGTTCGTGCTGCAACGACATGGACGTGACTTTCACCGCCTTCTGATCAACCAACACTCGCAATGTCAACCTTTGATGGGATAGTCAAAGAGTTCCCTCACATTCGCATCGATCAATTTGCCCGTAATGGCGCGCCTCCATTGGCATGCTTCCTCAGTCATGTCCACTCGGATCACTTACGAGGTCTCGAGGGCTACAAGTCACCTTTCGTCTACTGCTCAGCCGCCACCAAAGAGCTCTTGCTTCGGCTGGAGAAATATCCTCATCGTATGAATTTCGCCAAGGGCATCCTCGAGAGTCGGAAACAGACTTATCGTCATCTGAAGACATTGTTGAGACCGATACCGCTACACACGCCGACAGATATTGAGCTCGCTCCCGGAAACGTGATACGAGTGACATTGTTCGACGCGAACCACTGCACTGGAGCGGTCATGTTTCTCATCGAAGGTCAGGGCAAAGCAATCTTGTACACTGGAGACATCAGGTCAGAGCAGTGGTGGATCGATAATTTGATTCGTCATCCATGTCTCGTACCGTATGCTCAGGGGATTAAAAAGCTCGACAACATCTACCTCGACACCACGTTTGCTTCTAGCTCCGGCCCATTTAAGACGTTCCCGCCTAAAGCAGACGGCGTTGCCGAGCTCTTACGCAAGGTTTCCGAGTACCCTTCGGACACTCTCTTCTACTTTCATGCGTGGACTTTTGGATACGAGGAGGTTTGGGTCGCACTGTCAAGTTTCTTGCAAACCAGAATACACCTCGACAGATACCGCTATCGAATGTATCGTTCTTTGGGAGAAAGCCAGGCTCCCGACATCAATGACGTGGCACCTCTTATAGGCTTTCAGCTGGGCAGTGCTCATTCGCCCGGGTGTCTCACGCACGAAGACACCGGTGTACGCTTGCATAGCTGTGAGAGAGGCACACGCTGTCACGTCTTCGACAACGGTAAGTGACGAATGACTTTCCGGGCTGCATTGCAGTATGCTGACAATCGTCTAGACAAAACTGTGATTATCACGCCCCTCGTTACGAGGCACAAAGGCGTCGACTATGCCGAAATCGGCGCAGGAGGTGGCCAAGGTGATCTGGATCAGATACACGAACTCGAACTCTGGGACATCGCAGCAGTTGGTAATCTCATCGAATACTGTAACCAGAGACTGCAGGACAAGCCCGACCTTCAGCAAAAGGTCCTTGCCTGGCTAGCAAAAAGCGTCAAGCAAGGTGGACAGAACGTCAGGATTGATACCGCGGGCTTCTTCGAGGCGTTATACGGTGACAACGAGGATGCTGATGCAATTGACAACGCACCTCTGGACAGGCTCATCAATGCTCTGGAGGTGTTGGTTGCTGGGAAGCCTAAAGATGAGATACCTCTAGCGAGGCACATCGTAGGTAGCCCAGCGGGTCTGCAAAGTCGCCATGCTAACCGCTTGCAACAGAGCTTTCCCTACTCTCGTCATGCGTCATACGATGAGCTACGAGCACTGGTCGCAGCCTTCTCCCCGAAAGAGCTATACCCAAACACGATCGAGCCTGGCCTGGACATGGATGCATTATTCGGCGACCTGCTTGGAAGCGATGCGTCCCAAAAGAGTCAACGGAGCCAGCCAGCTGTTAGGAAAGATGGACAGAGCAGCAAGGACACGACTATCAAAACTCCTGCGAAGCGAGTCAGACCTTCCGATACGGACAACGGAGACTCAGCCGCACGGCGTATAAAAGCATACGAGGCAGCGCTGGGTGTCGGCGATCGAAGCTGGGGCACAGATATCAAGCTTTCAAGCGTAAAAAGCTATCATAATGAAGAGCCGGAGAGCGAATTGTGATTTTGAGATTTCGAGATAGCCTTAGATACCCGCAATGGCGAATTGATTGCTTTGTAGATATGCTCAGCTCCAAATGTAGTGGCGTGAAATCCAGAAGACATTGTCACATGCTTCGAAAACAGCCGCGGCATTGTGAGCGCGATGCCCCGTGGGGAACCCCTACTTTCCTCGTACGGTGACCCACACAGACCACTTGCACGACGCATGTGAGAGCATGTGAAAGCATCACCACTCGTCTGGTTCCCTTCAATACTATTCACGCGTTTTCAAGATCGAACGTGATACCACAATGCCGATATACGACCCCTGATGGCCGAAAACTTCAAGGCGTAGACCTATCACTCTCCCCACTAAAACCATGGCCGCTCAATCGACCCTTCGACACTCGGAAGACCCGATCACAAAGCTGCTGAAGACGACGCTCGATAGGGCAAAGCTCAAGCTCGGATCTCTCCCACGTACTATTCGACTGCTGGCCGCGGTGGTCTTCACAATATGCATCATCTCCGGTAGCTACGCCTCGCTGAGCTGGTGGAAGACACGGCGGAAAGATAAAGAGGAGGGACGAAGGCTGGTACGACGTAACTCTGGACTCCGAGGCAAGGATGGGTCGAGGACGATATATGTACCATATAAGAGCTCCACGGCAAGAGTTACCATATTCCCGACCAAGCCGACCACGTTCGATGCGCACAGGAGGTTGTTTCTCGAACCACCGCGTAAAGCGAGATTGAGCGATAGCTCTGTACCTCAAGTGCCCCCACCGCAGACGAGACCGGGTCTCAATCTGGCGTTCCTTCACCAGTTCATGAGTCTGCTTATGATCATGATACCGAGGTGGGGTAGCAAAGAGACGGGTCTGCTGTTCAGTCACGGCGTGTTCTTACTGCTTCGAACATACCTTTCGCTCGTGGTGGCGAGAATGGACGGTGAGCTTGTCAGAGATCTAGTGGGCGGTAATGGTAAGGCCTTCATGTGGGGCATCGCCAAATGGTGTACGGTCGGTAGTCTGGCGTCATACACGAACTCGATGATCAAGTTCTTGCAGTCGAAGATCTCAATATCATTCAGAACAAGGCTGACGAGGTACATCCACGATCTGTACTTGAACGACAACCTCAACTTTTACAAGCTGTCGAATTTGGACGGAGGAGTTGGTCAAGGGGCGGATCAGTTCATCACGCAGGACTTGACACTTTTCTGCGATTCAGCAGCTTCACTCTACTCCAGCCTCGGAAAGCCTCTGGTCGATCTTTTCGTGTTCAACTACCAACTGTACCGATCTCTTGGTCCGATCGCTCTCACCGGACTCCTTACGAATTACTTCGCGACTGCAACCCTTCTCCGCCGTCTATCACCACCATTTGGGAAACTGAAAGCAGTCGAAGGAAAGCGCGAAGGCGACTTTCGCGCTCTGCATGCTCGTCTGATAGCGAACGCAGAAGAAGTAGCTTTCTACGGCGGCGACCAGATGGAAAAGGTCTTTCTGGATAAAGGCTTCCGCGAGCTCAAGGGCTGGATGGAAGGCATATACACGCTGAAGATCCGGTATAATATGCTTGAAGACTTTGTGCTAAAGTATTCCTGGTCCGCTTTCGGCTACCTCATCACATCACTCCCAGTCTTTCTTCCAGCTTGGGGTGGCCTCGAGGACCGCGCACGTACTCCACGCACCGCCGTCTCAGAAGCCGCGATCGCTACTTCGTCCGACGCTTCAGGTGGCCGAATGCGCCAGTTCATAACGAACAAGAGACTCATGCTCTCCCTTGCCGACGCTGGCGGCCGCATGATGTACAGCATCAAGGACTTGTCCGAACTAGCAGGGTACACAAGCAGAGTCTACACCCTGATCAGCACGTTGCATCGTGTCCATGCATCAGCCTACTACCCACCTCGAGGCCAGTACGCAGAACTCTACTCCTTGGCCGATGTGCAAGGAACCACTCAACGCGGCTTCGACGGCGTGCGTCTGGAGGATGTGCCAATCGTAGCGCCGGGCTTCTACCCATCCGGCAGCGACGAACTCATCGCATCACTCGACATGATCATCACGAGCGGTCAGCATTTACTCATCAATGGACCCAACGGCGCGGGTAAATCTGCTGTTGCGCGCACGATTGCGGGCCTCTGGCCGACCTACCGCGGTCTGGTGTCCCGTCCCCGAGTGACTGGTGCAGATGGGATCATGTTCCTGCCTCAACGACCGTACCTATCACCAGGCACGCTGAGAGACCAAGTCATCTACCCGCACACCGAGCTCGATATGCGAGACGCGGGAAAGACGGATAGGATGCTACAGGGCATTCTCGAAGACGCGAGATTGGGATATTTGATCGAGAGGGAAGGCGGCTGGGACACGAGGAAGGAGTGGAAGGATGTTCTGTCCGGAGGCGAGAAGCAGAGGATGGCGTTCGCGAGGTTACTGTACCATGAACCGAGATATGGTGTCTTGGATGAAGCAACGAGCGCATGTTCGGCAGATGTTGAGCCGATATTGTACGATGTTTGTAAGGCGAAGGGTATCAGTAAGTGCTCCCAAAGTATTGTCTGTACTCTTGAGACAAGATCGCTAATAATTTGCAGCACTCATCACAATATCGACTCGTGCGTCCTTGAAAAGATACCATACATTCACACTTACCCTCGGCCTTGGCGATAATGGCAATCTCTGGGAGTTCCAGCGGATAGGCACGGAGAGCGAAAAGGGCAGTGTGGAAAAGGAGCTACAAGAGTTGCGAGCGCGGCTCTCCGAGATAGACAACCTGAAGAAGCGAAGAGGTGAAATCGATGATGAGCTCGCGAAGGTGTGGATTGAAGGTGGGAAAGAGCTTGAGAAGCCTGCATTTGTGCAGCCCGAAGGGCAGCCTGAAGTAGAAAATGCTTAACGGAAAAATGGTCCTTCCCAGAAAGACCTATCCTCCCCGTCCCAGTTATCCGCAAACCATTGCTCCGCTTCGCCTTCGGTAATTTTCGATGCTCTCACCACTTGCTCCAAGTCGATATATGGCTTGTGGTGGCCCAGTGTTGTACAAGATGAATTCGGCACATGGTCTTGCGTGAAAATCGACGGTGAGACGCAGCAGATAGTCCAGTACCCCCGTTATCATAAACAACATATCATACTTTCTGTGCGCGTCCCATGCGCTGAGGAGGTCTCGGACAATAATGTGCTTCGGGAACGGCGCGGTCCAGTCGAACAGATAATCGTCAATCGCGCTGCTGATGTAGTCGCAACAGCCACGTGAGCAGACATAATTGTTGAAGTCTGCCTCCAGAGTAACAAGGCTGAATAATCGATAGTGTTCATGACGATGGGCCCAGGAGGGACAGATGTACGAATATTCTTGGTCGGTGTGGTCCTCGTCATGGATTGTTTCCCAGTACTCATTGTCGTTGGCTCTTTCCAGTGATTCTTGATCATTGCCCGGGTAGTCTCGAATATCAAAGCAGATACTCAAATGGCGAACATACTTCGTCGCAAGATCGTGGAGTGAGTCAAGGGTCTCGGTACTTGGTCCGAATTCTGTGCTCCATGGCCAGGAGTTTTGACCACAGCTGATGACAAACATGTTGTTCTGAAGAAAGATCTCGGACGCTTCCTTTCTCATCTGACGACTGACACAGAGCAGCTGCGAGATGGGTTTCTCGTACTCGTCATTGTAGGGAAGACGACGGTCATATTTCGGATTGGGACGAGGAAAAACCTTTCCGACGACCAGACATTCCTCCAGGATCATGGTTCGAAGCTTAGCACACAGCTTGAAGAATGGGATTGTTTGAGGCTTGGGGTGTTGCGCTGATACTTCGAGCTGGGTGGTGGAATCTTCAGCCATCTCGCAAAGCAGGTTGATGGTATACAGAGAGGGCTGTTAGGAGTTAGCATACGGATAATGTATGTCTGCGTTCAACTCACTCACAAGTGAGCAGGGCAAATTCGTATCGCCTAGTAGTGTCAGCTGTCAAGCTTGGGAGATGACTTGGATATTGACTGGGTCCGCAGCGAGCTGAAGACTCAGCTCGAGATAGAGACTGAAGAAAGTCGATCGAGGTCGACCAGTGACGTTTATGACTGCAAGGCGAAGCTCGCACGAGCCTGCGAGCTAAAGCGTTTCGTTCGTGACTGCCGCTATGGTCAGCAAAATCAGGCAGCCACCTCTAGGCACCAACTCGGGTTAGACTACGCGATAACAGCACGTGAACATTCAGTGGAAAAAGGGTCCTGGCATGATTGGAACAAGCATGCGCGCCGAACGATGCAGATAAGTATCGTCATCGATTACGCGACTGCTCTACTGGGACAAACCATTGTGATGGGTGAATTCAGGTAAGTGAAGTGAAGTGACGATGTTGATTTTATTGAGGATGTTGTTGTCCACTCTGGATGAAGGAAAATAAGATAAGGGCAGAATAACCATGGTGTTGTGATGGAAGGAATTTCCCCAGCCAGCCAGCCGAAGAAATCATCGCTCATATCGCGTCGAATCATCTACCAATGACTTCCAATAACTTGTGTTTGTGAGCGCCAAGCAAGAGGTGTTCTGGAGAAGTAGTTGCAGATTTCTACTCTGCTTGCTTGGTGTCCTCGCCGATAGGTGCATCCGAGGTGTCCTTGGTCTCGGAAGCAGCAGCTGGCTCACCGGATGGCTCGGCCTCAGATGAAGTCCAAAGGGTCTGAAATGTGATGTTAGCAAATGGAGTCAATGGCTAGGAACAAATAGACATACCAAGTTGTCACGGAGGAGCTGCATGATGAGGGTAGAGTCCTTGTAGCTCTCCTCGCTGAGGGTGTCGAGCTCTGTATTGGTGTTAGCTTTGTGAATGTTTGTTGTCGCGCTGGTCACCTACCAGCAATGGCGTCGTCAAAGGCGGCCTTGGCGAGGTGGCAGGCCTTGTCGGGAGAGTTGAGGATCTCGTAGTAAAAGACGGAGAAGTTGAGCGCAAGACCAAGACGGATTGGGTGGGTTGGAGCCAACTCGGTCTGAGCGACCTCGGTGGCAGCCTGGTAAGCCTCAAGGGACTTATCGGCGGAGGTCTTGCGCTTGTCACCAGTGGCGAACTCGGCAAGGTAACGGTGGTAGTCACCCTTCCTGTGTGGTTGTCAGTTGGCTGATCCTGTTCCCACTCGTATCGCTGCTCTTACATCTTGTGGTAGAAAACCTTGGACTCGCCGGACTGAGCGGAAGGAATAAGGTGCTTGTCAAGAACCTCCAAAATGTCCTCGCAAATCTGGGCAAGCTCGGCCTCGATCTTCTGGCGGTACTCCTTGATAAGGCCAACCTGGCTCTCGTTGCCCTTTGACTCCTCCTTTTGCTCAATTGAGGTGACGATTCTCCAGGAAGCACGGCGGGCACCAATGACATTCTTGTAGGCGACAGAAAGAAGGTTGCGCTCCTCGACTGAGAGCTCCTGGTTGGAAGAAGCAACATTCTTCATGTTCTCAACCATCTCTGGAGGGACGTCAGATCGTGAATTGCGGCAGAGTCGTTTTACTTACCCTCGTAGCGCTCGGCCTGCTCGGCCAACTTGGCCAGGTAGACGGAGTTCTCGTAGCTGCTCATTTTGGATGTATGTGGCTGTTCGTCCATGTTGTTAGCTTCCGTTCGGTAGGTGTCAAAGATTGAAGCAGTGTAGGCAGAACAACAGGATGTGATCGCAAGCCAGGTCGCAAAACAGATGCAATGCGTAGGATTGACGCAAGTCGAGAGGAAAACCACGCGACATGACGAATGCGTCGAAATTTACCCAGGTTGGAGTAGCAGGTGCGAATGTGCTGTTGGTCCTCCAACGCGGGAAGGGAGCAGAAGATGACAACACGCAGCCGCGACGTAGCTTCAAATTGTGACCTTCTCTCAACGATGCTTTTTCAGGAGGCGCGTAGACAGGCCCGATGGCGGGGATGGCGATTGCGTGTCCGATTCGCGTTACGTAGGCAGTTTCCGTTCGTCATGTGCGTCTTTGGATAATCGGGCTTTTGCGACCAACACAGTGGAAGGAGCTGAAATTGAGGGGGAATGCGCGAGCGAGACGGTCCGAACAAGGCAGCAACTCACCTAGTCAAAAGCGCAAGTGCGAGGTTAAGGAGTGGACGAAAGGGCCGGAAAAAGCGTCGAGGTCGGAGGAGTGATGGAAAAAGTTGATGGTGCAGGAGGGTTGTTGATGTGATGCAGTTCGAATGAAGTCGACTTGCAGGTAGCAGCGCCTGTGGTCGGAGGTACGAATCGTTCGTGCTGGTGACGGGCAGCATAGGCGTAGATTACATCACGCAAGCAGCACAGACGTTGCTTCCGGAAAGGGTCAAAGGGGGGCACGGGGGAAGTCATCACCAATAGTTCCAGAACCTTCACTAACCGCCCAATACCGACAGCCAACTACCCACTCCCGCCCAATAGGTAAGGTATTGATACTGCCTCGACACGCATTCAATATCGACCATTCCATCCCACCATCTCATGCTTATGTTCAACATTGTAATGATCATTTCAAATTCGTTTCATCATTTCGATCTGTGTGGTCATGCTACAGACCTGTCATATGCGCCACCAACACCATGCTGTGAGCGACCCGTCGCTGAATAATGGGCTTGATCACTCCTGGTAAATGCTTGACAAAAGTGAAAGAACGCCATCTCATGCCACATCCATACCGTCTCCGTCCATACTGTCATCTTCGTCGCCTTCCACATCTCGCGAACTGTTCACTCTGCCCCGTTTCCTTCTGTCTCTCCAAGCACTTGGACCACCGATTCTGCCACCTCCTAGACCACCGACCACTTCGAGCTCGTCGCCTCCTACGACCCTGCCTTCGGTGTCGACTTCTTCGCAGAGCTCAAGCATGGCGCTTCTTCTAAGGCGACGGAAGCCTTCTGTTCTGACGATACGGCCCCAGTGGGTCATGCAGTAGCTCGCAGCTCTCCGCTTGAGCCAGGACTCCTGGGCGACAGAAGCGCGATCGAATATCAACGCTGCGTGTTGAATATCCAGCTCCTTGACGAGCCTGTTGACACATAGATGATGCAGACGCGGCATGTCGTAAATATTGCTCATCACCAACATTCCGGCAACGTCTTCGAGTGTTGGCGATGTCGCTGGGCGATTGCCACTGCCGAAGGAACGGTTCGGTGATGCCGGGACTGATGACGGGTTAGGGTTCGCGCTGATCGAGTCGGTATATAGGTAGTAGAGGAAAGCCCTGACTGCCGAGTACGGCTCGGGAATGTGCATCTTCTTTGTGTGGAATTCTGACATCTGAGCGTTATAAAGACGAGCAAAATGCGGCCAACGTGCAGAGAGGATGAATCGATGCACGTGGATCGGTTTCGACGTAGAACCCTCTCTGTTACTTGCCGTGGTCATGACCGACTCGTCGTCCGAAACATCTGCAGAGTAGTCCGAATCGTCTGGATTGGCCGTGATGACAAAGTCGGTACCCGATCCTGCCTCGGGAGGAATGTCGAAAGTACGAGCCAGATCTGCACCAATTGCCGACAAGTGAGATGACGCTTGACTGTCAGAAGCAGGCAGGCGAGACTGCTCGAACATGGACTCCTTGGTGAGCTTGTTCCCGAGAAGTCCAAGCTTCCTGAGATCGATATGCAGCACGTCGCTCAAGTACTCCTCGGTATCGGCTCCTTGACCATTTCTTGGCACCTGGACCGGACAGCCGAGTAGCCAAGCGTGAGTTCCATCTTCATTCAAGCAGCAGTAATGCCAACGGTAGTTCGGATTGAACATGTCCTTGCCGTCTGCCAGTTTCTGCCATCGCAAAGAGTCGAGATCAAAGGCAGACAAACTCGTCTCTAGCGACGACATGACGGTCGCAGGTGTGACAAAGTCTAGTAAGCAGCCAGAAGAGAAGACATGAAAGTGGAAGCCACTATTCTGAACCGGCAGATGAGGGCTGGACACGAAGCGGAGCGAGGAGATTGATCCTGGTGCCATTGGTGGATGACGACTGTGTGTGTGAGCAGGAGGATTGACCTGTACACTGCTCGAGTTTGCCGTATAGCCTGTCGTGCCAGGCGCAGTCGGAGTCGGTGCTCCGGCCAGTCCATTGATTGGTGGGTATCTCAAGACGTGAGAGTACACGGGGTCTTGATCAGACCCATATCCTGGTTGTGCTTCGAAGGCTGGCGCTCCCCTAAAGTCCAACCACCATATCTCGTTGGTCCGCTCCATATCTTCAGTCATGCCACCCGAGACCCAGAGCCTGCCATTCCACACCCAAGCAGCATGATCGTGTCGGGGTACAAAGGTCCATGTCCGTGACCAAGTCCAGGTCTTCAAATCAAGATAGCAAATATCGCCCAGCACTGAATTGTCCTGACCAGTCATACCACCGCTAATGAAAAGCTTGTCGTCGTGGATGACAGCAGCATGCCTCGCTCTTCCTCTCGGAGGTGTTCCGTGAAGTTCTGGTTGAGCCCAATGCGCAGTCTTGAGATCGAAGAGGATGACATCGGAGAGGTGCACTCTATGCTCGTTCTCGCCCCCATACACAAGCAACTTGTCGCCTTGCCATAGACATGCTGTGTGACCCATGCGCACACCGGGAATGTCGCCGAAATTGTCCACCAGACTCCATTGTCGAGCGTTTAGGTTGAGCTTGAGAACATGATTGTAGACTGGGAGATGTTCAGTCAAATGCACTTACAATAGCACCTACTAGAAACGACCAACCTTCATCAGTGTACTGGTCAAACCCGCCAAAGGCATATATCTGATCGTTGCCGACATAAGTTACAGATGCATTGACCAGACAGGCAGGACGCTGGCCAACGGTGGTGATGATTTTGGGAAGATACGGTTCGTGATTGCGCTTTCGATTCATCAATCTGTTAGGACTCGCGGACATGACATAGGTATTGTTGGATCCGGTAGATTCTCTCAAAGCAGTCGCAGACGATCTTGACTCGGTCGTTGGGCCCAGACCGGCGAATGGAGCCAAGGGCGCACCAGTGCTGGCTGACGGCTGTTGAAAGGCCATGAACTCTACCTATGATCGGCTATGGCGACGAGAGAGTGAGAGCATTCTGCAGACCCACAGTACTGGCAGTGAATGCAATATAGCCAGCTCAACGTGAGAAGATCATCAGGCTTGTGATAGTTGTCGCAGGCACACGGATGTTGCTTGGGGTGAATATGGAAATCTGCGACGTTCGGACCTGCCGTGCCCGCCTGTTCCCTGGAAACGCTATGCGGATGACGCTGCAGCCACGGCCACTCCCGCTAGCGTCCCGTCGCACGTTGCGACGAGCATCGCGTCACGCTAAACAGACTTCCTAGAATGGTATATATGTAGAACCTCAAGAACTGGATGAATCGCTCTCATACCTTACCACCCTCACAAGTCAAAGCATTTCACACTCAAAAGCTCTCAAGCTCTGTCCAATACCTCCACCAACGGCTACTGCATTATATCTGCACACCTTACTAACGGAGCTCTTCATTGAGTCATCTACAGCTTTCACACACATCTCACCGCAGATATGGCAACTACATCAGTATACACGCCAATAAAACGCCGTGATGGCATCTTTTCCACCCGCTTCGCTGGCGGCCGCGCTCCTCTCACACCATCACCGCAGACTCCACGTCAACACAACATCGACCTCTCATCTCAGCAAGAGTCGATCCACCGTGGAAGCACTCTCCTTGCTCGCTTCTCTCGCTCTGCTTCCAAGACCAATGTTCGTGACTCTCCAAAGTCCAACATTGCCCGTCCATCTCCTCGCCGCCTCGAACTTGGTGTCAGCGACTTTGCCTTGACCGGCACTGGACCAACCACATCTGCCAAGGCCACCCCTTCAAGATCAAGGAGCATCAAAGCGATCAAGACTGGCAAGACCAGGATCAACTACAACGCAGCAGACCGTTTCGTGCCAAACAAGTCAAACGGCGCCAGCAAAGTCGACAAGACGCCAAACCGTCCAAAGTCAAGTGCCAGTGAGGGTTCTTCAGTGCTCGCTTCCAGCGCTGCCAGTGCATTTGACCTCGGACGTGGCTCCGAAGACGACGTAACTCTTTCTCTTGAGGGTCTGAACATTGACGATGATGAAGACGACAACAACAAGCCTTACCAGAAGCCATCTCCAAAGACTGCTGCTTACCAGTCCTCTATTGCTAGTGCCTGCGGCATCTCTCTCAACCAGCGCATCCTCGAGTTCAAGCCTGCCGCCCCAGAGTCGTCTCGCCCAATTGACCTCCGCTCTCAATACAACCGCCCAATCAAGCCAGCGGCTGCCACTGGTGCTCAGTTCCGCCGTCGTGTCGCTACTGCTCCTGAGCGTGTTCTCGATGCACCAGGTCTCGTCGACGACTACTACCTCAACCTCCTCGACTGGTCTTCCGGTAACCAGGTCGCCATTGGTCTTGAGCGTTCCGTCTACGTCTGGTCTGCGGAAACTGGTACCGTAAACCCTCTTCTCGAGTGCGATGCCTCTACCTACATTTCCTCTGTCAAGTGGAGCGGTGACGGTGCTTACGTCGCTGCTGGTCTCGGTACGGGAGAGGTCCAGATCTGGGATGTCGAGGAGGGTACCAAGCTTCGCAGCATGTTCGGTCACGACACCCGTGTTGGTGTCATGGGCTGGAACAAGCACCTTCTCTCCACTGGCGCTCGCTCCGGTCTTGTCTACAACCACGATGTCCGTGTCGCCCAGCACAAGGTCGCCGAGCTCGTCTCTCACACCAGCGAGGTCTGCGGTCTCGAGTGGCGCGCAGACGGTGCTCAGCTCGCCACTGGCGGCAACGACAACCTCGTGAGCATCTGGGACGCTCGTTCTCTCAACGCTCCAAAGTTTCAGAAGACCAACCACAAGGCCGCCGTCAAGGCCCTCAGCTGGTGCCCATGGCAGTCAAACCTCCTCGCCACCGGTGGTGGTAGTCACGACCGTATGATCCACTTCTGGAATACCACCTCTGGCGCTCGCGTCAACAGCATCGATACTGGCTCTCAAGTCACCAGCTTGAAGTGGTCCACCTCTTACAAGGAGATTGTCTCTTCTTCTGGCTTCCCCGACAGCAGCTTGAGCATCTGGAGCTACCCGACTCTTGTCAAGAACGTCGAGATCCCTGCTCACGAGAGCAGAGTGTTGCACAGCTGCTTGAGCCCAGACGGTCAGATGCTCGCCACTGCTGCCGCTGACGAGTCTCTCAAGTTCTGGAAGGTCTTTGAGAAGAAGGCTGGCTCCGCTTCTGCTATTGGTAGCAGCAGCACCGCCGCCAAGGCTACTCTCACCAAGGCCACCACCATTCGTTAATTGGTAGTCTCTGGTCGTTCTGATTTTGAAACACTCGCTTTGATTATTGGCGCACGGCAATTTGATGTCGGCTCGGCATGGCGTTGGCGTTGAGGGAATTCCTAATCTCATGTCCTGGGGTCAATGGTTCTCCAGTCTTCATGTTCCGTTTAGTCTTTGATAAGGATACTTATTCAATTCACTCGTTCTTTCGACTTGATCTGCCACTGTCCTCTGCCGGTGACCGTCCGTTATTCGTCTTGGTGGCTTGTGTAGGTGTGGTCTGTTGTAACTCGGACAGGCGAATCCTTATGAACTTACCTGATCTTGCGCTTCCAGTAACTTCACCACGCATGTGGTAGCATTGCTCCCAGTGTCTGACAGATAGTTTTTGGAGAAGAGTGTACACAAGCCTCAATCATTGTCAACTATATCTGTCCATGATCGCTGTCGAACTTACTAGAGCTCGGTATGATTTCGTACCAGAACCCGTCAGTGTTACATTCGTCCAGCTCGGGGAGTCGGCCTTACCCCCAAGTGAAAGTGAACTCAATTAGCTGATGAACTGTTCAATGTGAATCAGAGCTGGAGTCACATGTGACTCTTCCCCTCATCACGCGAGCGTGTCGCATGCACGACGCGAAATATTTGGCTAAGGTTTGGAACAAGGCCACAAACTTGCGCAAGATACCTACCGCGTCAACCACACCACTTACAGATATATCCGGGTCATTTTCCTACACTCTTGCGTCTTCCCTCGCGACGTTCCTCGGTCGCATTTTCGTGTCGTGCCCTTATTCTGAAGGCGTAAGTCTGGAAGAAATTGACGTCAATCGTGGGTGCTAACAAGATCCATTAGTAAGATAGCTCAAGTATGCCTTCAGTCAAATCGCGGTTCGCCGCGTTCAACCGATGTATGAGAGAGAAACATGCTGCAAAAAAGATCGAATCGGCTACAAATACCAAACCTGACGTCGAGCCTGCGAAGAAACTCGGATTTCTTGATCTTCCTCCTGAGATTCGAAACAAGATCTATGGATATGCGATTCCTCGCAAACAGCCCTTGACCCTGTACGGCGCACCACCAGGAATCATGCAGACCTGTCGTCAAGTGCGGGCAGAGACTCGTGCAATGTTCTACAGGAACAACACTTTTGTCATCTGCACTCGTCACAGGCGACACAAACTCGCGGCGGAAGAATGGCTCTCTGTGCTGTATCCGACTGTCGGCACGCTGCTGAAAGAGATGCTCATTGTATCCTGCAACGTCAGCCTAAGATTGGAACGCATTGACGGCACCGACAAGTGGATTGCCCGTTCGACGTACTCGAAGGACGTCGCAACGAGGAGCAATAGGCCTCTGACGCATGCGGAAAAGTTGTCGGTCCTAGGGACGGTGTACGGTTGCCGTTTCGGGCCCCCTAGCCCGGGAGATAGCCCAAGTCAGCTTGACTTACCAGAGATACAAGGCTTCATCAAGAACACGAGACGCTATGATGAGTATGCTGATCGCCGCAAGCTGGATGAATTTGTGAGACGTCCCGCTGCGCCGTCAACGCCACATACAGCAGTAGACTACTTGATAATGGTTGCGACGACGCCATTGCTTCCAATTATTCTGGGAATAGTTGGCATTGTATGTCTCACGAAGGTGACGAAAGAGGCAACCGAGAAAATCAAATGGAAGTTCAATGAGCCTCACACGTATCGAATGGGACGATCTGGGCCAGGATGGACTTGTTCCAGGTTGAAGTCTGGGGGCCTGAGCAATGAGTAATGACCTACGAAGTAAGAATGAACTTATGATTGGAGGTATCGAAAAAGGAGTGAGGACAGGTAGGAAATTTGAAGTCGCAGAGAGTCATATTGAGATGGCCAAAATCTGAGCCGTGACTTGTCTAGATGTACCTAATCACGTGCAGTGTTTGCACTGTTCGCTTGGATCCCGTGACTCTTCGACCATAATAATTTGAGAAGACGTACCAGGACTCAAGTCGTCTTCTAGTGTGTCCATTGTCGACCCATTCTCCAGATAACAGTGGTTCTCAATGTCGCCATGGCGAAAACCATGCAGCAGCGCCCTCATTTCACATCGTACTGGACCTCTACGATCCTTATCTGTACTACATGTGAAGTCGTGTTCTACATAGTACAGAAGGCACTTCTGCGTCAATCATCACGACCTTCGCTCGGAGAGGTTCCACGTCCTTCCAGGTTGTTAACGACTGGCAAGCGACGATCGACCAACCACTCACAAGACCGCAAGCACGATGCGACCATGCGATGCTGTAAAAATGACAATGGAAAGTCACGATCCCATCACTGCCTTGCCGATTGCCAGATGCCATGTTCATGACTTCCCCATACTGCATATCAGACGATAAGTCAAGTACGATCAGAAGCGTCGTCATGGTCTCGAGGCTTTCCATTGGAAGGTATATGTACTTGTATCAATCGCTTATTTCTTTCATCTCTCATCACTCGTCAAGCTCCAGCTCCAAATCCCCAATCCCAAATCCCATTCACAACATGCGTTTGACTTCTATCTCAGCCTGCTTGGGCTCGTTCGTCGCCGTCAATTCTCAGATATTGGCATCTGACCCAGGTACAAGAGGACCGCCACTCGAAATCGTCCATTTGTACTACGACCAATTCCCAACTGGAATCGCCGTATCTGCTCAGAATCGTCTGTTCTCTAACTACCCACTTGGTCTCGACTCCAACAACACCCGCTACCAAGTTGCCGAGCTGATTACCAACACCACTGAGACTCCTTTTCCACCCGGAAACTGGAACAATTGTCCAGGTGGAAACATCAACTACACTACTTATCCTCCAACCGGTGCCAACTACCAGAACTGCTTCATTGGCGTTCAGAGTGTTGTATGTGTACTGATTCCATCTGTGATCCTGGGCTGACAGCACTAAGGTCGTTGATCCTCTCGACCGCTTGTGGATTCTTGACACCGGCAGAGCTCTCACACCAAACGGCACTCTTGTCAATGCGGCCTACGGAGGACCAAAGCTCGTTGCTGTCTGGCTCGCAAACAACTCCGTCTCGAATATCATTGTCTTCCCTACCACAGCAGCGTACCCTGACTCAGTAAGCTCACTATGCCATGCTACGGTAACTCTGAACAACTACTGACTGGCGATATCAGTACCTGAATGATGTTCGTATCGACCTTCGCTCTAACATCACCGCCAGCGGAAAGGGTGTGGCGTACCTGACCGATTCTTCCCAGCAAGGACGCAATGGTCTCGTGATTGTCGATCTCGGCACCAATGAAGCATGGCGCCATCTCGACAACTCTCAGTATGTCAAACCAACTCAAGGCCACTTCAAGCAAATCTGGGGCGAGCCAGTCTACTACTTTGACCCCCAGCCAGGCTACTACACGTACGATCCCACAGGCGCCGACGGTATCGCCTTTGCGGACAACGGTGATACCCTGTACTGGTCCGTGACTGGTTCGAGATACCTCTACAGCATTCCAACTGCATATCTTCGTGACCGTTCAGCTGACTCCGAGGTCCTGGCTGAGGCTGCTGTCACAAACCATGGACAGAAGGGCGCGACGGATGGATTGATGCAAGACACCAACAACTACATCTACGCCGGTAGTTTTGAAGACAACGCCATCAACATATACAACCCGGCCAACGCGACCGTGACGACTTATGTTCGTGATCCAAGAATTGGCTGGACTGGTGAGTCTTCTCGCTTCCTCCACTGACTTCTCAAATTGAGGGATCGAATTGTCGTGAAGGGTCAACGAGCTAACTTCGTCCCAGATTCCATGTGGGTGTCCAGCAACGACTACCTTTACTTCACCGAAAACCAGCTCTGGCGCAGCCCTGGCTACTTCCCCGGCACGGACAGACGCCAGAAGCCGTACGCGTTGTTCAGAGTGCCTACTGCCGACGGCGGACATATAGTGTCCCCTCAGTAGGCGAGACTTGAGCAAGAGCGGTTGATGAGAGTATGAGAACATATTTTGAAAGTATTGTGCGACTTTATGGATCAGAAATAGACCGAACAGGAGATATTGCGAATGGAAGGACGGAAGGACTCAGGATACAATGACATTGCATGCAGATAGTCTAGCCGCAGCACATTGGGATATGCACCATAACGAAATTCATGATCTATCAAAACCACAGACCAGTAATCTCGACTGGCAGTGTTCATTATCAATATCCGCGGAGATCCGTCACTACTCGAAGTAAGTCTGGATCACTAAATTGTGGTTGGATTGTCGTGAGCTTGATGGGTTACTGAGCACTTTTTGATGTCGTACGTTGGGGTTGTGTTATAGATTGCGCTGGTCTTTTGGTTTTTTGATTTTGGATGACTGTCGCGCACATTTGTCACTTCGCATGCAAAGAAGGCAATGGAAGGTTTACTGTATGATAATAGAGAATGGCGTATACTGCAGTCTCTCGCTGTAACCCAAATGTCTCTCATTACATCATGCCACCGAGCAACTGCTCAACCGCACCCTGTACACTGCCACCAGCCCTTTGCAGCGCCCTGACGTTCCTGTCAAAGTCGAAGAAACCCATGTCGTTAAGCTGTCGTAGCTGATCGGCGTACCTCACCTCTGGAGGCCTGTCGTCCTGTGGCTGTGCTTCTTGCTGTCCACCAAATCCGCCCATACCGCCCATTCCGCCCATGCCGAAAGGATTGAAGCCTCCGAACGGACTGCTCTGTGCGCCCTCACCGCCTTGTCCACCCTGCATACCGTTGAGCATCTGCATGGCATTGCGCATCATCTCCGGGTTCTGCATCATCTGTCGTGTCATCTCTGCCATCGGATCTGAGCCGCCTTGTGCACCACCTCCACCGAAAAGACTGGCAAATGGGTTCGCTTGTGTTTGTGCTTGACCTTGGCCGTCTCTTGCTTGTTCCGATTGTCCGGCGGATCCAACAGGCGGTGTCGCGTCCGGTGTGGTCCCTTGTACAGCTCCAGGGTTACCGCCAAACAGGGCAGCAAACGGGTTTGCTCCACTAGCGTTTGCGCCGCCCATGCCACCCATGCCGCCCATCATACCAAACGGATTCTGCTGGCCTTGCTGTTGCTGGCCTTGTGCGTTTTGGTTCTGACCCTGCGTTTGGTCCGTTACTCCAGGCGCAGGGAAGCTGTTCTGTGCTCCACCCATGCCTCCTCCCATCTGTCTTTGCATGTTCATCTGCATCCTGATCATAGCGGGATCAAACATCATGCGTCGGAGTTCGGGGTTGTTGATAACTTGTTGCATCATTGGGTTGTTGCGCATCATCGGACTCTGTCTCATCATGTCGAGAACGGCAGGGTTGTTCATGGCTTCGTTCATTTGTTGCGCAAAGTTTGGGTCTTCGAGAAGGTGCAACATTTGCTCTGGATCTGGCGGTGCGCCCATCTGAAATTTGTCAGTATATCAATGCTTAGGTGTGATCGGCGTGGTACATACACCTGCATCTGCGCCAAAGGTGTCCATGCCTGGCAGACCGTGAAAGCCTGCATATCGTGCGCCGGTCAAGTGTGCAAGGGGGTTATTCGCGCCTGTACCAGCTGCTATGTTGGAAGGCACGTTTGCAGCAGGATTGGCCTGGCCAGCATTTGCTGGAACAGCGCCACCTTGGGCGCCGGGCTGTTGCCTTTGGTTGCTCTCAGCACCCTTGACAAGATGTACTGTGTTTCCATCTTTGATCTTGTAGCTCGCCAGGGTATCTGGGTCCTTCAATACCCGACCAGAGTAGATCAGTCGCTGCCTGGCTGCCGGAAGGTCTGCATATTCCGAAGTTGAGAGCTTGTTCTTGAGATCGGCGACTGTGGTGGAAGCGGGCACAGTGATTACGTATTTCGCATCACTCGATGACTTGACGTTGAAGGTGAGTGGGTGGTCATCTACGGTCTGCTCGTCCGCCATGTTGTTGTCTTGCCGTTGTACAGGCGGGGGAGTGATACGGGGGTTTCGTAAGGAGGATTTATTGATAGTTGTAGTGAGTGTTCAATATATTGGTGTTCCGATAAACAATGGTAGAGCTGCGGTGACTGAGGTGATATGAAGTGTAGGTTCGTGCTACTAGGTCTTGATAGTGGTGGTACGGTTGTGCTGACTGCTCAGAAGCGGAAGGAAGCAGTTGGACGACGCGCCGTGCTGCTGCCCTGTACAAACGACGATGACGCTTGCCCGCCCGTCGTTACTTCCTCGACCGCGGCATTGAATCCACGAGTCAAGATGGAAGCGGCCCGATCTGTTCGCCGAGTCGAGCGGAGGATCTCCGAGCCGAGGTTCTCCAGGTCGCGCTTCCCCACACGTCGTCTACCGTGCCTCGTTATCTGGCACCCATGCTAGAACTACATATATGGTATAACCGAGCGGAGTTATTGTTACATACTAGATCCCTGTCTCTCGACCTTCTGCTCTGTTATCTGAACATCTGTTGCAGCGGCATATCAGACATACATCACCTTTCGACACCAATCAACTATGCGCGGCATTGAGATCAAGCAATATGTTTCGGTACGGCTGTCCATTGGTGGAACAGAAGATGAGCATTGCTAATACCACTAGGGTCCAAATGACCTGAAGGTCACCGAACTGGCCGATCCTGTCCCCAAAGCGAACGAGTACCTCATCCAAGTACACGCAAGCGCGACCAACTTCTTCGACCTTTTACAGATCCGTGGTAAATACCAGAACCAACCAAAATTCCCATGGGTGTCCGGCAGTGAGTTCTCGGGAGTGGTTCTACAGACACCAAGAGAGCCATCAGGCGGTAGTGTACCTATGTTCAAGCAGGGAGATAGAGTGTTCGGCGCATCTCAGGGCGCGTACGCGACCAAGATCTGCTCGGGTGAGCAGTCTCTACGACCAATGCCGAAAGGATGGGGATTCTTCGAGTCTGCTGGTCTTTTCGTTACGGCACCAACGAGTTACGCTGCGCTCGTAAACAGAGCTGGAGTCAAAAAAGGCGATTGGGTGCTTGTTCACGCCGCTGCCGGTGGTGTCGGTCTCGCTGCGGTGCAAATCGCCAAAGCATTCGGCGCTACTGTCATCGCTACCGCTGGAACGAAACACAAGCTGGATGTTGCAAAGTCGTTCGGCGCAGATCACCTCGTGGACTACAACAATCCGAAATGGCCAGATGAGGTCAAGAAGCTCACACCAAAGGGTCAAGGTGTGGATATCGTCTATGACCCAGTAGGCTTGGTTGCGAAGAGCATGAGCTGCACAGCCTGGAACGGCAGGATATTGGTCATTGGATTCGCCGCGGGTGATATCGAGAAGGTTGCCACAAACCGCATTCTGCTCAAGAACATCAGTGTAGTGGGTCTCCATTGGGGCGCTTACACCAAGAACGAGCCAGCGGCGATAGCGGACGTATGGACTGGCTTGTTCAAGTTGATGGACGAGGGCAAGTTCAGAGGCACGTGTTACACTGACAAGGAGTACCTCGGTCTGGAATCTGTTCCGGCCGCTCTGCAAGCTCTCGGTGCGAGAGATACGTGGGGCAAAGTCGTGGTCAAGGTGCCACAAGAAGGTGGGAGCAAGATGTAGTCGTATGCTCACTCAATCTACTGATCATCTTCTGCGAATTTGGCACCGCCCCTTTTCCTGATACCGTCCAGAATACCCATGACTCTCTCGGTCTCCTTCCATGGCATGATCTCATCCTGAGTCTTACCGGCGCTGATGTCGTGAGCAACGGCATCAGCCTCCCAGTAGAATCCCCTACCAGGATTTTCAAAATCGTACCTCTTGCCGTCGCCCTTTTCTCCATGCATCTTGACGGTGAAGTATTTTGGTAGCGAAGGAGCAGGTCCGCTCACAACGATCGTGCCCTTGGACCCCTCGATCCTGCACCAGTCGTCCGTGATGGCCTGCACATCCGTCGTTGAGCTCAGTACGCCCTGCTTTCCGTCCTCGTAGAATAAGACGAAGCTGGAGGCGACGTCGACACCGTGACTCAACGTCTGCTGACTGACCACATTTGGATCCTTTGCATTCTCTCCGACCTTTCCTTCGGCCAAGGTGATCAGACCCCATGTCAGACTGTAGATACCGATATCGAGCAAACTTCCCGCTCCGAGCTTGACGTCTCGGTATCGACTAGTCGACGGCAAAGCAGAGATGTCACCAATGCCGAGCGCGAAATCACAGAACGTTCGCTGTACCTCTCCGATGACCTTTTCGTCGTGAACAAGACTTTGCAATTTACGCACCAAAGGGAAGAAGCGTGTCCACATGGCCTCCATGACGAAGACGCCCTTTTCTTTCGCCGCGGCAAAGACCTCTTTCGTCTGAGCCTGCGTCATGGTGAAAGGCTTCTCGCAGAGAACGTGCTTTCCCGCGCGAATGGCAGCGAGACAGTTGGCATGGTGGAAGCTGTGGGGAGTGCCGATGTAGATACAGTCGACGTTTGAGTCCGCGTAGACTTCGTCGTAGGAGCCGTAGATGGTTGGTTTCGGAGCGGAAGAAGGGAGGTACTTGGATGCGAAATCTTGCCCTTTTTGTGATGACGACGAACCAATTGCTACGACTTTATGGTTCGCGCGCTTGTCCGGCCAGTCCTCGCGTGTGATGTCCTCTACGAACCAGCTGGAGATCATGCCGGTGGCTAAAAGTGTCACTCAGTCAGATACGTTACTTGAAAGGTGCAGACGACCACTACTTACCGACAATGCCCCAGCGTAGAGTTGGAAGGTCGGACATGGCTGTGTAAATCGATGTACTGCCGAAATCTACTGTGTAAGGTATCGTGTACGAGCTCTTTACCGCGATATGGCGCGGCTATCATGTATCTTATGTATTCCTCGTCAGACATCGAATCGGGGTAAGTTGGAGGTTTAGGCTAAAGTGCGCCAAAGCCCATTCATCTACTCTGCACGCATCAGCAAACATAGTGGTGACAGCCTAGAACACGTAAGCATTCACGAGAATTTGTCGGCAATGCTATGAAGCGAGTTTGATATCATTTCGACCGAAGGTGGTTGTTGTTAGAGATCTTGTAAGGCGACTGGGCTTTCTTTTCCCGCAAGCGGAAACAATTACCGTACAAGCGTGTGCGATCTCTAAAGTAAAGTTGCCATTGCTAGTGTATATTGCTTGAAAAGTTCACAGTAAGGCTGGTGATTCGATAGTAAAAAAGAATACGAATATATTGGCTGCTGCTGCCGCCTGGTATCATGCTGGGTATCAAAGCGAAAGCGCTCACTGATGCTGTATAAAAATGGAAAAGCCCAACCTTGCTCGACAGAGACACCCTATAGACCACCTCGTGCTCCGACCCCTGAACCTTCCCCTTCTATGCTCTTGACTAACCAGTAGACCCTTAATCATATCATTAACGTGAAGACCCGAAATCAAAACTCCGACTGATTATGCAATCCTTCCTGAAATCCCGCCCATGCTCGAAAGCGATGATCAAGCTTGCCCTCAATCGATCTCCATCTGGACCGCTGGTCGCCAACCGTATCTAGAGTGGGGCTGTTCGTGCTGATGGTGGCTCGCGGAGCGGTCGAAGTAAGAGCTGAGCTGGCTCGCAGGAGGAAGAGCTTGATAAGACGGAGCGGCAGAGGTCAACAAAGGTGGCAGGGTTGGAGCACTGCAGTTTGGGTAGTCTTCGAATGGTGGACTTGGGTAGTGGTGGTAATGAGGACTCAAAGTTGGCGGTGCTTCGGAAGTCGTGCAGATCGGAGTCATCATTGAGCTGATGTTCGCGAGCTGTTCCATCGCAGTTGGACGATGCATGTTGCTGTAGGGATCCGTGGTCCAGTGTCCAACATGAAGACCGCGGTGAGCAGACAGGTCGGCTCTCAAAGCGCCAGCACTGCCGACCATGGGTGATCGAATAGGGGTTGGCAGCCGGCGATCGACCAATGGCACAGACGGCTGGATCTGGCCAGTGCCAGCAGGAGCCCAGGAGCCCGAACTGCCGTGACCGCTGTAGTCGTAGGCTCCTGATTGATGGGCGGTTGGGTACGAATAGTAGTCACCAGATGCACCCGTGGCCATGGGAGTCGCAGGACCGGACGTAGTGTAACCGTTCTCTTGATCGTATTGATGGTACGCGTCGAGACCGGGCTGAGAGATGAGATGGTTAGTCGTGGAGGACGAAAGGTCAGAATGCGCGGAATCTGGGACCACGACAAGGTTCACGCAATTGACCCTGTTATATATGCAAGAGCTCGCGTCGAGGTTGGCGTTGCTACAAGCAGTACACATGGCGCCGTGACCTTGGTCTCCTGAACAGCGTATCTTTCTCTTCCTGCAACGTTCACACTGGACGTGTTAATGAGTTGAGTGAGTCTAGATGAGAGGCTGACTGCAACTTACAGCGATACTGCTACGCGGTGTTCCAGCTCCGCGTCTAGACGACTTCGACTTTCGACTGCCCTGGTCCGTACCGGGACGTGTCGTCGGAGTCCGAGAATCATGGATTGACGTGTCCATGCCGTGATAGCTGTTAGCGTGGTAGTCTGAGTAGTGATCCATGATGTGTCGGACGCAATGTAAAAAGTGGTGACGTGATTGTTTGCTTGGTGGTATCGACGGTAGGACAAGCGAGGCGAGGATGGTCTGCAAAGGGCACCTTGGCTACAAGAGAGAAAGGAGCATGCTTGAGGAGACATTTCAGGAAGCGCGTTCTTTTAAGCTGTATACAGTCATGGCGTTGGTGGAGCTGTTGAGATTACTATGATGGTGCTTTGCAGCGTGCAAACAGCACTGAGAGATATGTATGGAAATCTGTTGGTGGTTAGGAGATGCAGGTGACTTCTGTGACACCAGAGATGTGTCGTCCTGCAGGCATCAAGTGGCAGATCGCGAGCGAATTCCACGTTAGCATGCTTCTGCACAAACAACTGTGCAGAACCTTGACCCGTATCGAATTGTGCAAACAGGCTCAAACTGACAAACAGCCACAGACCTTGCTCAGACTAGATTGATGTTGAAGCTGTTCTTCGAGCGCGTGCTCGAAAAGACATTCAAAGCTTGCGATCAAGACCGTGTTGCAAACGCTTGCTGGAGGCTGCTGCTGTTGAATGCAGAACGTAAGACTTGAATACAGGCTGACGGATCACAAGATCCTGGCATTAGCACTGCAGCGAATGGACTAAATAAGTCGGCCGCTTTGACGAACCCAATGCTTTGGGATGAAACACGTCCCTGCTGCAGACAGTCTGCCAAAGCGAGGCGTTGATCAAGCAAGACATGACGGCCGTACTGATCGGAGGTCGTGGAGGAGCAATCGTGATTGTAAGTAATCGACCGCTCTCGTGACTATACATTCTCTTTCACCTGCTGTGCTCGACGTGAAGGTTTCCAACGAGGTACTCGATTCAGCGGAAGAGTGCCAACTTGCGGTAGACGAGGCTGTATGATGTATCAGGGACGAGTACAGGATCCAATCCGAAGTCTGGTAGCGACCATGTAGTGCACAGCTCGTGCAGACCGTATCATGGCTGTCAAACAGTCCGGACCAAGCAGGTGGTACTCGGTAACCAATACCCAGGGTCGACAGAGCCCGGAGTCATGAATGGCCCGTGAGAGCGGATGCACGTGTAACTCCAGGCGGGCGGCAGATGATTCCTCCAGCTATGACCTGGGATCATGGTCCCTGCGCAAAGCAAGTATGAGTAGTGAACATGTATGTGCGCAAAATTCGCAGATGGACGTCCCAACACAGCTGATCGAGCCTGTCCTGTGTCCTTTTTAAAGCGTGTCATGACCCGAGGACTAGACGTGAGTGCATTGCGAGAAGGTGGTAGCTCGTTGATCTCGCACGTGAAGTTGGAACGATAGCCATCCTTTGTCCCATCAACCGGGCAGTCCGGTCTGTGTACATGTACTCGTGCATGTCACTCGACCATGGCGTTTGCGGGCGGGAGGCGATGAGGTACTTCATCTGACAATATGCAGCGCTCGCGAATAGTACTATACTCTCAAAGGTACGGACCATAAGGTACTGATTAGCATCCCGCTGTTGATTCTTGTTGATAGTAGTAGCGAGCCGCCTCGCCCGCGGCCAGAGAAGGTCGTCTAGAAACAATACAGTACAAGTAGCGAGACTGATCTGCACTAGGTAGGTACTGTAGTACCTTGACCGCATGATGCCAAGATCGGGACTTTTCCCCGACCCAATCAAATGGACTGGGAGCGTGGGCTCAACTCCACCTGACAGCGGAATGTGTCCCGCTCCGACTGCGATTCTATCTCGACGTCACTCTAGCCAATTATTCTTCAATGTTCTTCTTGCGGTTGTGCTTGCAGAACGACTGGACTAAAGACTTACGACTGGCAGCGAAAACAACACCATGTCGGTCTTGCTGGAGAGCTCGCTGGGCGACATCATCATAGATCTTTACGTCGACGATGCGCCCAAGGCATGCGAAAAGTGAGTATTGATCCCCGTGGTTCGCGCAAGTGAAAGGCTGATGACCATTTACTAAGACGATTATCGCAACTTTTAGCTTCCTGAAACTATGCAAAATCAAGTATTACAACTATTCGCCTCTCTACCACATTCAGCCGAACTTCTCTTTTCAGACCGGCGATCCTCTCGGACCACAATCGAAAGACAGCGATGGAGGTTCAAGTATATGGGGACTGCCCGACAGCGCTACCAGGAAACCGACCAGACCCGAGCGAATGACTTTTCAACCTGAGATCAGTAAGAAGCGAAAACACACAGAGCGCGGTAGCGTCAGCTTTGCGACAACCCCGGCGCGCAACAACCCAGATGAGCGCTTAGCGAGCAGTCAGTTCATCATCACCCTTGGTGACAATATCGATCAGCTGGACGGAAAGGCCGCTGTTTTCGGCGCAGTAGTCGAGGGCTTCGACGCACTCGAGAAGATCAACTCGGCATTCGTCGACGACAAGGGGGTCCCGCTGAAGGATATTCGTATCCTGCACACAGTCGTACTGGACGATCCCTTTGACGACCCCGATGGCCTACAAGAGCCTCCTAAGAGTCCTCTGCCCTCGAAAGAGCAACTCGCGACTGTCAGGATAGCCCATGATGAAGAGCTGACCGAGGAGCAAGACCCCGAGGCTTTGGAAAGGGTGCGGAGAGAAAGAGAAGCTCGCGCTCAAGCCCTTACTCTCGAATTGATCGGCGACCTTCCCTTTGCAGACGTCACACCACCAGAACAGATTCTGTTTGTCTGCAAGCTCAACCCTGTCACACAAGATGAAGATCTGGAACTTATCTTCTCACGCTTCGGCAAAGTCCTGTCGTGCGAGGTAGTTCGCGATAAAAAGACTGGCGATAGTTTGCAGTATGCCTTTATCGAGTTTGCCAACAAAGAAGACTGTGAAAGGGCATACTTCAAGATGCAGGGTGTGCTTATCGATGACCACCGCATCCACGTCGACTTTTCTCAGAGTGTTTCCAAGCTCGCAGACTCTTGGCGCGACACCACCAATTCAAACACCGCCCGGAAACGAGGAGGCTTTGGAGGTTTCGAAGGACTGGAGAAGAAGAGGCACTACAGAGAGACCGAAGGTGCTAGGGGTCGCGAGAGATACGACTACGTTTTTGACAAGAACGATAAGCGAAGACGCGATGGTGAGGGTGACAAAGAAGGAGCACGACCTCGTTCGCGGAGTCGGAGCCCAAGGAGAGATAGACAATATCGAGATGACGCCAAGCGTGATGATGGCAGGAGGGAATACGACCGGCGTGATCGCGACCAAGATCGTCATTCGAGCAGAAGGGACAGGAGCAGGGACCGCTACCGAGATGACAGACATCGGTCAAGGTATTGATTGATTAACGACCACTTTTACATTATTGACATTTCGATACCCTATTTCAGGCAATCGACGAGGTCGCTCAGCATCTCTGCTACTGTCCCATCTTCCTCGCTTCCGACATCTGCCAACTGATTTTCGAGTGAAGTTCTAAGCGTTGCCAGCGATTCATCGCGCTCGGCAAGCAGCTGCTGGGTTTTTCGTCTTGCACCCTCATCCTCGGCTACCAGCCATGAAAGGATGACGTCTACCGTGCGAAGACCGTACAAGCCTGCGTCCAGCCTTCTTGAGAACCATTCGTCCGCCCTGTCTATCCTCTCCTCGGTCGAGAGTCCTCGTTGCTCAGCTACAATCTCTGCGTCTGCTGATGCGACCTTACTTGCATACTCTCTCCTCAGCTTGATCAGTCTTTCGACCTTTTCGTAATCCTTCTCGACAAATTTCCCCAAGACTCTGATCCGCGACGCGCTCTCTCCGGGTAAGAGTCGAAGTAATGCAGAGAAAATACCCAGAAGATGTTCTGTCGTGCTGTGATCGGGCTTCTTCATGAAGGCGCTGAATATCGTCTTTAGACCTGCCGCTTCTACCAGCTGCTCACAGACCTCCTGACCCTTACCGCCTGTTGCGTGGTCAATAACTTTGAGCGCTCGAGGTTTGCTGAATTTGCCCTCTTTTAGCATAATGAGCATCAACTCCATGCCTTCGCCCATTACAAAACTGTGCTTTCCGTCTTCGTTCTCAACCATGCAGGTGAGTGCGTCGAAGAGATTCTCTGCATATTCCTCCTCGATACTATCTCGTTCAGGGTCGCGTTTTCGATATGACGCGACAAGCTGCAATAACGCATCCATTCCATCCAGCTTCAAGAGGCGCTTCTGAATCGTCTCCGATATTTGTAGCAGCACTTGTAGTACTTCAGCCGCGTACTGTTTGTTCTGGCCAACCGAAACTTCTTTGGTTTGTATCCTCTTCAAGAGGTACTTCAGCACCGCATAGTCGCCAGCCTTCTCGGCAACAGAAACCTGACTGGCCAGTCCTTCCAGTGCGGCAAGAGAATAGTACACACCTTGTCGATCACTCTCTTCCGCTTCATCCAGTCTTTCGAGATTCGACACCAGCAGACCAATCAAATCCGCTTCTAGCATGGCTTCCACCAGCGCATCCCATTGCTCTTGCTCGACCTGTACATCCTCGTCCAACAACTCAGATATGATCTGGATGGTATTGATCGCAATGTCCGTATTCTCGTGTGCCAGCAGTGAGACCAGATGTGCGGCGCCGTCTGCCTTTGCGAATTCCTGGTAGAATTGAGAATGCTCCGTCAAGATCGACAACCCTTTGATCTCCGTGTCCAGATCTGCTTCGGAGCCCATGAATTTCTGAGGTTCGCTCTCGAAACGCGTGCGCTGCTCCGAGTTTCTGTTGATCTTTCGCTCAAGATTCGTGACCAGTCTCCTGACCCATGCCGCGTCAATCTTCTCTTCTACGTATTCCTCTCCGTCTGCATCTTCCAGATAGTCGAGCGCATCTGTCGTGCCCCTCGTGATTCCACTACCAAAGAATCGGCCTTCTTCGTCTGCTTCGTCGTCCTCCTCGGGCGGTAGTTCTGGTCCAGCTTCTATGTCGTCTTCTTCGTCCTCGACTGATGCGCCATGCGCTTTGCCCTTGGCATCGTCGTCCGCAGAGAGTTTGGCCGATTTGTAGATCTCCTGCGCATCGGCTGGCTCGAATTTGCGTTTGCCTCCTGCATGACTTGTAGGAAGGTTTGGTCTGCGGAACAGGTCGTCGATGGTGGACATGACGACTAACGTCAGGTAAAAAGATTGCTTGGTAAGGGATTGTTTCGTACTAAGGTACGCAATCACCATTCCTTTGAATAAAGTCGAAGCTCGAATTCACTTCTCCACCCGGATCTCGGGCCACTGATCCGCGGGCCAAAACGCGCAACGCGTCTGACGAGCTTAATTGATTCGCGTATCCCTGCAATTGATCTATCCACTGCCAGCCTTCGGCTAGCCTTTTAGAACCCAGTCTTTTCTTCCGAGATGGAATGATTCTCCTCTTCACGCACAATGCCTCATCAAATCCCTGCTTCGGAGCTGCAAGAGCTTGCTCGAGCACAATATCAAAAACAGGAGTATCAAAAGGCTCTCACGACCATCACCGAAGCCATCGAAGCATCAACGGTTCCGAGTGTTGCGTTACTCAATGACCGCGCTGCAGTGTACGAGAAGCTGGGCGAGACAAATGCCGCACTCATCGATACTCGAGCTGCTATCAGGCTTGACGCAACCAATGTCGTCTCTTACAAACGAGCAGGTAGAATCCTGCAAAACATCAACAAGCATGATAAAGCCTTGGAGATCTACAAGCGTGGCTTGACCAAGGTGACCAACAAACGTGCGAACGAGGACCTTCGACTCAAGCACGACACGTTGACCCGTTCTCTTTACATGGCACATATGGCCGCGCTACCTGGAGTAGATCCACTGGAAAAGCTCCCGATCGAACTGGTAGAGATGGTCTTCTCATACCTCAGCTTTCCACAGATCGTGTACGTGTTCAAACCGCTGGAGGACCTTCGGCACTACTGACAGATGTAGGAATTGCACGGGAGTGTCGAAGAAGTGGAAAGGCTTCATGTGTGGCCGTCCGACTCTGTGGCAGGACCCAGACTTCACCAAGGCGAAGAAGCTCGTCCCCAAATCTGCTATTATCAACTGTATAAACCGGTCTAGGAACCAGCTGAGATCGGTCCAGCTTGGACGCGTGGCAAGACCAGAGGACGCCATCATTGCTCTGACAAAAAGCTGTCATCGCATGCATACCCTTCAACTTGAGAACGGAGACCAGTGGCTGCATCGCTGGACCTCACATCTTGCGCTAGCAACCAGACTGACACACCTGACACTTGGAGAGGAGCTTAGAATATGTATCATGGGAGTAGCGCAACTTCTAACGCTCTGTCCCATGCTCAAATCATTCACTGGCCTTCGGGTCCAAGGGAACATCCTGATGGACACGATGCGGTTCGAATCCGATTATCACGGTCTTGAATCACTCTCATTGAAAGCTGACGAACCTGCGATACAAACACATTTTGGCCCGAGGGCGCCGGTCTTGGGAGTGGTAAGTATGCATGAGAATCTATGAGCAACACGCCTCAAACTAATATGCACAGGGTGCTTGGTTCACTACTTTTCCCCATCTTCGTAAGCTTGTTATCAATGGATTCGATATGGCCGCAACTGGCAAGGCCGTAGACCTTCGTCACATGGAGCACTTGAAACATCTAGACTTGAGAGGCGGTACCGCTGAAGCATGGATGTTCCCTCCTTCAGTCGAATTTCTTGCTCTGGAACATCATCGTCCAGGGGTACGCCATTGGATGTTGCCACCATATTCTGTGTCGAAGGAACACGGGTTGATGCTACCAAACTTGAAGGTCCTCATATGTGGGACCACCGACGATGCTGCACTACTTCTTTTGACGTCTTTGGAGGGCAATCCAATGGAATGTATCGTGAGAGGGCAATCTACAGGCATCGGCTCAAAGTTGGAGTCTCTGCACATATCGGATCCCGCGGACCTGCGAAGACTCGGATTTTTCGACAGATTAGAGGATTTGGTAGATCTTTCTTTACCGAAAGCGCGAACGGTCGATGACGGATGGGCACCTTGGATTGCCGCTCATCTGCACAGGCTTGAGAAGATTGACCTGGAAAGCAGCGATATCACCGGCTATGGGCTCAAGAAGATCCTCGAAGCAGCCCCGCAGATGAGGTCGGTGAACGTGAAGAATTGTCATTACCTTAGCGCCGACGCTTCAAATTGGGTGCGAGCCAAGGGTATCCAGATCAACAATACGATGGAGGAGGCGAAAAGGAGTGGCAGAAAAGTCCGCTACTGGTAAGCTTTTATGTCAATCTTTTCAGATATGAGATTTGAGACTTGGGGGCAAGGCTGGCCCATTACTTACACTGTCATGAAACAACCGAACAAGAGCTTCGTAGAAAGTAGATGGGTAATCGTCCGTCATCAGTGCAGTGGCATGGATCATAGTAGCACAAAGTTCGCGCGGATTGCCAACTCGGGGGTTCCGCTGAATAATTCATGGAATGAAATATAATAGATTTGTTTGTGCATTGTATCAAGGCTACTCCCATTTGTCCTCGCCGGCGACCCTGGCCTAAGCATATTGTTAGTGACATTCCTATGGCGCACCTTGTGTACTTACGCGCATGGCTCCTGATCCTCCGAGCTCCTTCTCCAGTCCACCAGGGAACGTCCGTGGAACACTCGGCTTATCTGGGTATGAAGCTGAGACGACACCGCAAAGAGCAAGAACTGAAGCAACAAATGTGCCGATCAGCACTAAACCGAAACCGGGTGTGTAGTGTCTGTATGGCTCGGTGGAGAAGACTCCGAGGATATCGTTGTCTTCGTGTAGAGCTTCGCCGTAGTTCCTGCGCTCTTGAGGGTCCCACCAGTTGTCGTATGGGTCGCGCATGGATCGCTTGACTGCAGGCGGGTCGGGGTATGCTCCGTTCTGATCAATTCATCAGTCTCGTTTTCCAGCGACCGTCATCTCTTATATCCACTCACCATTCCTGGGTCCATGTCTGGGTCGTTAAAGTCGATTGGGCCGCTTCCTGCTGGCTTCTCAATCGCGCTAGGTGCCTGACTTGGGATCGTGGCCGAGCGTAGTTGGTTGATGTTGATGCGGGAGGAAATCGAGGGCGCGACACGGCGCGAGAATGGCGCCGTGGCCAGGACTCTTCGAGGGAACATCTGTAGACGGGTCAGAAGAATCGACTGGCGCGCTGTCGGGCACCTACGTTGTGTTGGGACCTCGCAATCGATTGCAGTGTGCCTTCGAGGTCGGCAGCAGAGTCCACTGTGACGAGGTGCGGTCAGTGCCAAGCCTTTTGCGATCTCGTCCAGTGAGCAGTCGCCAAGACTATCACGCCTGGCAAGCGCGTCGCCAATTGCGGAGTTGGCCGTCCGCGGTTGTCAAACTTCTCGATCTCCTTCACGATTTCCCTTACGACCCTTGATTACTGAATATCTTCCTCGCCCAATCCGATAATCAAAATCTGAAATCGGCATGAAATTCCTTGATATCGAAAGTTCCGGACGCATCACTTTATTTCGGCTTTCGGGTGGTGTTGGTGGTGCTAGAGGGGGTCTATCGGTTTTAGGCCGCCATTGATGATGCAAAACGCGGCTTTGGATCACGACCTCCAAAATGGCGACTCCGCGCATCCGACCACCAACCCCGTTGACACTGCAGAGGAGGTCTCATCAACCAACACTCAGACAGAACAGCTAGAGCACACGAAAACAGACGTCAACGGAGATAATGAGGACTCACAAGCTGCCCAGAACGAGGACGTGGCAGCTCCGGCGCGTTCACTCAAGAAACGCAAGCTCGATGAGCTGAATCCACGCTCAAGGTCGACCTCGCGTGCTGTATCACCGCCATGGAAGAACTTCGCAGCTGAAGGACCGACTCAATTCACCGACAATGGCAAGAGGCGGTCTGGACGTGTCAATCACATTCCTCTCGAGCTTCAACCTCCTTCGGACAAGCGTACAACAAGGGCCGCGAATGAGATTACGGCGTCTGCCAAGAATCCCAAGGTATTCAGCAAATTGAAGCAAGAGCATGAGGTTACACCTACAAAGGCAGATACGATCAAGGTGGAGCGACGTACACCCGCGGCTAGAAAGGCTGCAGTGACCGATGCGGGACAGTCCACACCGGTGTTTCGCAGCTCGCGCCTGGAAGAGAAGAACAAAGAGGCATTGAAGGGCAAAGCGGAAGCCCAGGCTGCACTGGAGACTGCTGATGACCATGTCAAAGACGAGATCATAGAGCAGAAGTCGATCGCACCGACAAAGCGCAAAGCCGGCCGACCATCCAACGCTTCGAAGCTTGCGCAAGCCACATCTCCAGAAGCCCGCATGACACGCGATCGCAGACTGAGCCAGGAAGTTGCTCGAAACACGCACGCTTCTCCACGCCTGAGATTAAAACTTGCCACTTTTGTCGACCAACCTCGTCACCCTGGATACATACCCAAACCTTCTCCTTTCTCATCTATCGATGAGCTGCTAGCACACTTTGATCGCAAGGAGAAAGAGCACGGATCTGATGATCGCGACAATGAACCCCGGGATGAGCTCGAAAGGAAGCCGGTGGAGAAGGTCAAGAAGACACCCGAGGAAGAGGCTCTAGCGGAGGCCGAAGCGCGCAACAAAATTCTGAACGCTGCGGAGCCCGGTGGAGTACTCAGCGAGGAGAGAAGCTCTCTGTACTTTCCCGACGTGCAAGGAGAGCCTCCGACTCAATATAGCCACTCGAATCACCTCTGGGCACATGGTAGATATTTCCGCGATCTCCTAAGCAGAGAACGGGTGAGACATATGGATATGGCCAAGAAGACTGCGTATGCTTGTCTAGCAAAATGGAAGGAACGACAACCACAGACCGAGGAGGAGAAGCAGCAACAAGAGATCGAGAACTATAGGCTCATCTACAAGCAAACCGTCAGAGACATGAAGCTCAAATGGGACATGGTGACTAGCGAAATTGAGCGTCGCCGTCTGGCTCAATGGGTGGAGGAGCAGGAGTTGACGCGTGATCGGAAGATGCAGAGATTGCTAGAGGATGCGACCAAGTTGATGGATCGCCGCCGGAAGGGGTACGAAGAGCTCGACTCACCAATGGCGGACGATTCTGATCGATCGGAGAACGACGCAAGCGACACGGACCGCGAATCACAGGAAACCGGAGACGGCGAGCTTTCAGACAACGATGGCGACGACGACAACATGACGAGCTCGGATTCTGGTGCCGAAGATGCTGACAGCCTTGCGGAAGACGACGATGATGCCAACTTGTCGCCCGAGGCTTTGCGAGCCAAATATGCCAATCTACCGGATCAAGAGGCTTTGCTGGAAGAAGGAGATCCACGCGACAACGATGATGATGCCGCACAGGATGACGATGTTTCTATGCTGGACGCGATGGTCGAGCCGACCACGAATGGCGAAACTGACAAACCAGACGCTATTGACGTCTCGAATGTCGTTCTAGAAGAGGTTGATGAGGCTTTGCTTGATGACGAAGATGACGAGTCAACGAACATGAGTGATGAAGACATGAGTTCTGAGGAGGACGAGTCTGGTGATGGATCAGACGAATCTGATGAAGAGGGCGATGAGAGCGAGGAGGATGAGAGCATGGGCTTGATGGGGTTCCTCGGCGGGAAGGAACGGCTCCACATACAGCAAGACGCCCAGGAAGAAGTGGTCGAGCAGTCGCAAGAAGAAGCCGATACCCCTCAGAAGGCAGAGGTTAAGGGTTCCCCTGCAGAGGCTGTGCGATCGGTGGTGAATGCAGACGTGATCATGCAAGAAGACCCCGTTCCAGAAGGCAATCACATATCTACGACCTTAGCCGATGGAGACCATAGTAGCCAACCAACACCCATGGACGACTCGACGGCTGCACCCACAGAGGCGGAATCGACGACGACCATGGATCTCACAGAGATCAAATCGCAGATTATGCCCACTCTTGAAGAGACTCAGGCGGCCCCACAGATCACCACCAAAATACCTTCTCTTCTCCGAGGAACCTTGCGAGAGTATCAACACTACGGCCTGGATTGGCTGGCCAAGCTGTACGCGAACCAGACGAATGGTATATTGGCCGACGAGATGGGTCTAGGCAAGACCATTCAGACCATTTCGCTTTTGGCTCATCTTGCAGAAGAGCACGAGATTTGGGGACCTCACTTGATCGTGGTTCCTACATCTGTCATTCTCAATTGGGAGATGGAGTTCAAAAAGTTCTTGCCGGGTTTCAAGATCCTCTCTTACTACGGAACAGCAGAAGAGCGCAAGGAAAAGCGAAAAGGCTGGTCAAATCCGGACAAGTACAATGTTGTGATCACTTCTTACCAGCTTGTCCTCAAGGATCTCAACTCCATTCGTGTGCCTGAATGGCACTACATGATCCTTGACGAGGCGCACAACATCAAGAACTTCCAGTCTCAACGTTACCAGGCGATGATCAGACTGAAGACGCACGCGCGGCTGCTGCTTACTGGAACTCCGCTTCAGAATTCTATCCAAGAGCTGTGGTCATTGCTTACCTTTTTGACCGCTGGGCAGGACGGTCAGGGTATGGGTGACTTGGACGAGTTCACTCAATGGTTCAAGCGGCCGGTCGATGAAATCTTCGTGGACGGCAAGAATAAGCTCGGAATCGAAGCGCAAGAGATTGTCAACAAACTACATCATTCGCTCCGACCATATATCTTGAGTCGTATGAAAGCTCAAGTCGAGAAGCAACTTCCCGCCAAGTACGAGCATACTGTATTCTGCCGTTTGTCGAAGCGCCAACGTCAGTTATATGATGCCTTTTTGGGCCGTACGGACGTTAAGGAAAAGCTGTCCTCTGGAAATCCCATCAGCGTATCACAAGCGCTCATGGCACTTCGAAAGGTATGCAATCACCCTGACCTGTTCGAGGAACGTCCGATCGTCACGTCCTTCACGATGCGCAAGCCGTTCAGCAAGATGCCTCGATCTGTGGCAGCCGATTTTGAAATCAAAGATCTTTTGCTTCGCAGGCGGTTGGCATTTGAGGATCAAGACGGCGTTTCCTCATTAATTGAGACGAATTTCAGCGTCCAAGGATATGAGCGGTATTCGCGGTACGGCGCAAAGAGAACACGGCACTTGGCTGTCGCAAACCTCCTTCGCCATCACCTGCATCATCAAGCAGGCCGGTTGCCACCAAAGGGTGCAGTCTCGGGCTCCTCGTTCGAAGACACTCTGCTCTTCCAGCATCGCTCATCCGAAGATGCAAGGCTTGACAAGCTGCAGCGCTACGTTAGTCTTACTGACTTGCGGTCTGGACGTACCCCGGCGTATGGATGCGATTTGGTAGCGAGCTGCACGATCTACACTAATGATCGCTTGCGTGTGCCCATACAGCGCAGCCCCAGCAGAGCTCGACAGTATGCACTCAAGTTTGCGGACTTCGTTGTTCTTCCCGATATGGTACCTACGGTCGATCATCGTGCGCAGACATTAATGTCGGAAATCAAGCACTTCACTTTTGTGACACCAAATGCAGTAGCTCATGACATTCTGCCCTATTCTTTACCGGAGCCGGTCAGAAAGGAAGTGCAAAGGATCGGTAATTCACCTGACCCAGATGCGTTTCATGAGTCTCGCGCTCGTCAGGCGATCGCGTTCCCGGACAAGCGGTTGTTGCAGTATGATTGCGGTAAGCTTCAACAACTCGCAATATTGTTGAGAAACCTACAGACCAAAGGCTCTCGTGCTCTCATCTTCACGCAGATGACTCTGGTGCTAGACATTCTGGAGCAATTCCTCAACATCCACGGATACCGGTACATGCGATTGGACGGCAGTACCAGGATCGAGCAACGTCAAGATATGATGGAACGATTTAATCGTGATACACGTATTGACGTCTTCATCCTCTCGTCTCGCTCTGGAGGTATCGGCATGAACTTGACAGGAGCAGATACGGTCATCTTTTACGACCTCGATTGGAACCCGCAAATGGACAAGCAGTGTCAAGATCGGGCTCATCGAATCGGACAGACAAGAGATGTACACATCTACAAGTTGGTCAGCGAGCACACGATCGAGGTCAACATCTTGAAGAAGAGCAACCAGAAGCGAATGTTGGACGAGGTCGTTATTCAGGAGGGCGAGTTCACTACCGACTACTTCAACAAGGCTCAAGCAGAAGACGACATGTACGTGGCCGATGACGAGGCTGGGGCCGCGGTGGATCGAGTGTTGGGACTGGAGCGTAAAGGCGATATGACAAAAGTGCTCGCGGGTGCAGAAGATGAAGTGGACGTGCAAGCTGCACAGGCTCAGCAAAGAGAGGCATACGTTGACGATGCGGACTTCAATCTCGACTCTAAACAGAGAGGCAGGTCGAGCACGGTTGGAGCGAGTGTTCCAGCGACCATTGACAACCCTCACGATATTGTCGGATCTGCCGATGTGGATATGGATGAAGAGCAGCAGGATCCAGAGGTGCTGCCGCACGTGGACGAGTACATGCTCGGCTTTGTCGAATTGATGCTCAAGGACGTCCCGTTTGTGCCACCAGTGGACAAGAAGAGGGCCAGGCTGGACAAGAATGGTCGTGACCGGAGTCATCGACCGAGAAAGGCATTTTAGATAGTGGCTTAGTTATGGACATGGTGATAGTGAGATTGGGTTTATTGCATAGCGTCGGTTTCGGGATGGGAAGGAAAGGGAACAACATCTGCTCCAGCATAGATAGACTCCAGATGAAGTCTCGGTCTTCGGACAACAACGATATCACTACCAGAGTAGTTCGTCGAGTGAGAGCGAAAGTGAAGTGCTGTGATCTTCATGCCGCTCGGTCTCCCAATGAAGCAGTGTCTTCTGGTCGGCTTGTCCCGATGAGGAACTTAGGAGCGCCAGCGGCTCCCCCTCGGCAGCCGGCTCTCGCGACAGACACGCGCAATGAAGTGGGAGCCACTTCCCCCACCGGAGCGTACGAAGCATGCCCCGCAGTCCCCCCTCCTCCAATGTTGTCAATAAATTGGAGCTGTCTGTCATTGTTGCGGTGGAAATAACAGGAGCTCTTCACTTTCGTATTCACTCTTTGTTCTTGATCTGTCTTGACGCTTATATCAATCATGTCTACCACCGTCACGGAAACCAAGGCCACCAAGGCGAACATTGGAGTGTACACCAACCCGGCTCACGATCTCTGGGTCGCTGATGCAGCGCCTACTTTGGAAGAGGTGCACAAGGGCGAGCACCTGAAAGAGGGAGAGGTCACTGTCGCGATCAAGAGCACTGGTATCTGTGGGTATGATAGAGCACATTTGGCTGTTTTGGACAAGTCACTGACTGCTACGACAGATCTGATGTGCACTTCTGGCACGCTGGGTGCATCGGTCCTATGATCGTCACCGACAACCACATTCTCGGTCACGAATCGGCCGGCATGGTCATTGCAAAGCACTCTTCAGTATCGCATCTTGAAATTGGCGACCGTGTTGCCATCGAGCCCAACATCATCTGCGGTGCTTGCGAGCCTTGCTTGACTGGTCGCTACAATGGATGCGAGGCGGTCGAGTTCAGAAGTACACCGCCTGTGCCTGGCTTGCTGAGGAGATACGTCACGCACCCGGCGGTGTGGTGTCACAAGATAGGAGACATGTCGTACGAAGACGGATCATTGTTGGAGCCTCTTTCGGTCGCTCTGGCCGGTATGCAGAGGGCAAACATCACGCTAGGTGACCCTGTGTTGGTGTGCGGTGCTGGACCAATTGGTCTCGTCACTCTCGCATGCGTCGCAGCTGCCGGGGCTTGCCCGATTGTGATTACGGATATCGACCAAGGCCGACTGGACTTTGCAAAGCAGTTTTGCCCCAGCGTCAAGACGCACAAGGTCGAATTCAGTCACAGTGTGGAGGACTTTGCCAAGGCGATCATCGAGCTCGGCGAGGGCAATGAGCCAGCCGTGGCTATGGAGTGTACCGGCGTCGAGTCCAGCATTGCAGGTGCAATCCAAGCATGCAAGTTTGGCGGCAAGGTGTTTGTTATTGGTGTGGGCAAGAACGAGATCAAGATTCCTTTCATGCGTCTCAGTACCAGGGAAGTCGACCTTCAGTTCCAGTACCGCTACGCCAACACCTGGCCAAGAGCGATCAGGTTGCTGAAGAGCGGCACGATCGACTTGAAGAAGTTGGTGACACACAGATACACATTGGAGGATGCCGTGAGCGCGTTCAAGACTGCGGCGGACCCCAAGACTGGTGCCATCAAAGTACAGATTCAGAGCTTTGATGAGGGAGAGGCTCAATAGATGCGGTTCGGAATGTACAAGCTGGATAGACGTTGTGAACAAGAAGAAGATGACAGTGTGTAGAAGCGCTACGAGTATAGGTAGTGAACGACAAATGTAGAGTCCCCTAATGTAGAAGAGCATCTCGGCTATCTATGAAGTATTAAGTTATGCATGCCTGTATTGATTCCCACGTGCAGTATTTGTTGTCTCGGCCCGCAAACGGAAGGGGTAAAGCCTAATGTGAATTCTGGAAGGAGCGTAGAATCGTTGGAGCGCGCACGGGCTGCCGGCATATTGGAGGAGCATCAGGGTCTTGTCGCGTACCTGCCGTGTACAGTACCTATTTTCGATCCTCGCCTGTTGTTTCCTGCATCAACCAGCATCCGAGATCTGGGCTGAATGAAGCCGCGTCCCCGATATTGACGTACATTTTCAGTCATACTGTGCATCGGTTGTTCATCCCTACCTTACCTAGGTATCAGCATCTGTTGCCGGCGCTAGGACACCGAAGATAACACACCCGTCCATATATTGTTCTTCTCCTTATACAGAAACCATCGGCTCCACCATCTACTACCACTACTCACAACCCTGTGCCTGTATTGTGGCTCGCGTACCTTGCCTCACAGAAACCCTTTCGAAGTCTGCAATTCTCTTCTCCGTCACAGCTTAATGGTCGGTCACGATAACAGTAACGTCACCAGTCGTCCCTGCATCCGTTGCACAAGGCCAACCCTGTCCGTCACCTAGTCGCGTGCGCCTGCAATACCTACATCACGATACCTATTGCTTTCTACCTACGAAGCTGTCGCTTGGATCGCGTGGCTTTCCTACAGTCGTCGGCGACTGTCAATCCTGGACGACATCTTGCTGTTTGACTTCACAATCTTCTGCATGGGTCGAGCTTGACCTCACTACCTTGCAGATCCGGGTCCGATCGGTTTTTGCCTGGCTTCCACCCTCGGTCCAGCTGGATACGCCGCAGGAACCTGCTGCTTCTAAAGCGTGATGATGACCAGCAATACTAATGGTGATATTGCTATACGTGCGAAGAAACCATCTCCTGATTTCCGCAAGCCCGAGGTCGAGAGACATGTCGCCCTTGCTATTGCAGACTCAATCGATGGGTCACCCGCCGCGCCGTCCAAGCCACAAATCATAAGATGGACTGGTCCCACCGACGAACTCTTCCAGATCCAGCTCAACGACGTTGGATGTTCTGAAGAATGGTGGCTCGATCATATTCACCCAGAAGACCGTGATCGAGTCTCAACCAGCTTGGCCACACACCTTGCGACGCATACTAGCAACTCGTACGACGCCGACTCGCGCATGTGGCAGGCCGACTACCGATTCCGAAGGGCCGATGGTAGCTATGTCTTGTTATGTGATCGAACCATCACCGCCAGATCCGAAGATGGAAAAGTCATCAGCTTTACCAGCGTTCTATACGATCTGAAAAAGCGCAAAGCCAGTCGACAGGCTCACCTGGAAAAATTGCGCTCCGAGGATTATCTGGCTATCGTCGCCAAGAATACTCCCTCCGGAATATTCATGATGGACCCCCAAGGTTATGCCACTTATATGAATGACGCCGCCGAGAAGATCACTGGTTTCACCTTTGAGGAGCTATATGGTTATACTTTCCATGCTGCAACGCATTCGTGGTACGTTGACGTTTGCAATGCAGGACAAGACATGTTCCAGTAGCTTACACACTACACAGCCGCCGAAATGGTGATCCATATCCTATCCACGAGTGCCCAGTCTTTCGGTCGCAACAGGAGGGCAGAGCCGCCCAGGATGAGACCGAGGTCTTTGTCCATAAAGATGGACATCATTATGATATTGTGTATAGCGTTTCTCCTATCGGTGATTATGCTTCTGGTGGTTCCGTCATCGAATTCCGAGATGTCACCGACACAAGGCGACTTGAGAACGAGCGCATGAACGCCATGCTCAAGAACGAAGAGCAGGCTATTCGCATCAAGGAATCCGAGAACCACAAGGCTGACATGGCTTCTTTCGTTTCCTTTGTCTGTCATGAGCTTCGCAACCCGCTTCAGGGTGTCACCTCCAGTGCAGAATTCCTCACCGACACTCTAACCAAGATGGAAGCCCTGACCAACAGCCTCTCTTCATTTTCGCTCGACTCGACCACACAGCCACCAGCGCCCATTAGCAACGGCCGTCATAATCTAGCCGGCATGCTCGAAGCCGGCTCTTCGTCTCCACCGCCACGACGTAGCTCTGGAGTCGTGGACGCTTCCGCTCTGACTACCATGGAAGGCCTTCTTGCCTATGCAAAGGAGCTTGTTTCCAATATCGCTACCTGTGCGCAGCACCAAGCCTTGATCACCAACAATGTCCTCGATCTGTCCAGGTTGGATGCTGGCAAGGTAGAGCCATCTCTTGATGTTGTCGACATTCAACATCTGGGCCAACGCACCGTTGATATGATGCTTGCGAGAGCTCAAGCCAAGTCCATTGATCTCTCAATGGCCGACCACGCGGCCCCGCCTTTGTATCTGAAGGCTGATGCCACCTTGCTTTCTCAGGTATTACTCAATCTTGTCGGCAATGCTATAAAATTCACTCCGCATCACGGCCGGATTATCATTGACCTATATTCGGATCCTCCCACCAGCGACGGCCGAGTTGTGCTCCATGGTTCAGTAACCGACAATGGTCTCGGTATGACCGAAAGCGAGCAACAAAAGTTATTCAAGCGCTTTTCTCAGGCCAACAGGAAGGTTGCCCAGTTGTATGGAGGGTCGGGACTTGGCCTAAGCATCTCGAAAGAGCTAGTCTCGGTCATGGGTGGAGAAATGTCTGTTAGCAGTGAGTCTGGCAAAGGCAGCACTTTCAGCTTCACTACACTACACGATCCCCCGACCAGAAACGAATTACTCGATTTCTTACGACTCAAGTCGCACAAGGAGGAAGAAGACCGAAATGTGGGTCGGGCCGTGTCCCTGAGTGAATTACCGTCGGTAGAAGTGCCAAGTTTCAAGATGATCTTGGTGGCAGAGGACAATCCGTGAGTTGACCTAGCTGGTGGTCTGGACGTGTTTGACTTGACTAATCACCATTTCAGCATCAATTTGAAACATCTGGCCAAGAACTTGAACCTACTCGGTTATCCTTACGTCCTCAGTACGAATGGGAAAGAAGCACTCGACAAGTTTTGCGAACCTGGCAATTTGATAGAGGCAGTCATCATAGACATGTCTATGCCTGTCATGGGTGAGTCTCGAGTCCGATGCTACGGTAGCACAATTACTAATGAACGCCACAGACGGATTAGAGGCAACGCAACGCATGCGTCATTTCGAAGGCAGCCGTGATACGGATGATGTTCGCAGGCCAAGGATACCCATCATTGCGCTCTCCGGTAACGCCATGAAAGAGCAAGTGCAACAAGCCATGGACACAGGTACAAGCGACTACCTCATCAAGCCCTGCAAACAAGCGGATCTGAGACGTACATTGAAGTATTGGGAACACGTTGTGCATACTGGAGCACCGCATCGACCTATGGAGCTGTCGAAACGACCACGATGATTAGCAACCGATGAACGACATGAAGTTTGGCGGAACAGAATGCTTTAGAAAATACCTGATAGGTAACAACCGAGCTCCCAGTTTCAGAGGCAGTATCTCACCAGTAAACGTTTGTCATCGACCTCGAAGGCACGACACGTCCGTAGCTTCTCGTTCGATCTCAAAGGTGGTTCACAAATCTTCGATGCTGTACAGATATCTGCTTGGATCACTTTGATCCGAATGCCTTTCCGCCAACCGCCTCATCAAATGCCATTGCCTCTCGCATGCCGCATATTTCGAACAATTTCTGAGGTCCAATCGGCTCGCCTGACTCGGTGCCTTTCTCGCGAAGTGTCTTGTACGCTTGCCTCAACGCAGGCACGACCGCCTCGAGGGCCAACGTTGGCAGAATCATGAGTCTGAACCCGGCCTTTTTCGCTTCGTCGACCGTCATCTGAGGCGTCTTGCCTGCTCCGACCATGTTCAGCAAGACTGGCGTATCCTTGAAGATCTTGACAGCCTCGGCACACTCGTCGTGACTTTGCATTGCTTCGAGGAAGACAGCGTTGGCACCGCATTTGACTGCCCCTTGAAGACGCTCAACAGCCTCCTGGAATCCTTCGCCTGCTCTGGCGTCTGTCCGGGCGATAATGAGCATTTCTGAACCCATTTCCTCTCTCGCCTTGACCGCCGCGCGTATGCGAGAGTAGAACACCTCAGGCTCAACAAGCTGTTTGCCGGTCAGATGACCGCATCGCTTCTCCTGAACTTGGTCCTCGATGTGGAGGCCAGCTACTCCAGCTCTGATATACGCCTGAACTGTTCTTGCCACCATAATCGGACCGCCGTAACCAGTGTCGGCGTCTGCAATCACAGGTACTGAAGGATCTATGGAGGCAATCATGGATGCGTTTGCGTGCATGTCGTTCATGGTGGCGATGCCGAGGTCGGCCATACCGAGACGAGACATGTTGGTTCCTGCGCCGGTCATGTAGAGGCATTCGAATCCTTGCTCGAGAGCCAGGCGAGTGGAGAGACCATCGTAGACTCCCGGGGCAACGACCAGATGAGAAGGATCGTTGAGAAGCTCACGTAGACGAGCTGCGGTTGTTTGACGGGGAGACATGTTGACGTTTGGTGTTGTTGGTGAGTGGGAGAAAGACGTTGAGGAATTCTGAAGGTCGGAAAAGGTGAAGAACGAGATACAACTGTAGCTATATAACCACACACAGTCACGTTGCGTATTTACCTGTCAATGTCACGGACTTGTCTCGGCGAAGAGAATGAAAACATCAACATTGGCATTACTGCATGGCGCTGAATAACAAAGTTAAAGGTACAACAGAATAGGTGGACCAAAGATCATCATGTCTGACGTTGGCAGTGACAGCTGTACCGTGAGACATTCGGAGTCAGTGATCCTAACCTTCTTCTTCGAACATTATTCGCACTCTTGGTAATGAGTGTGCGTTTCTAGCGTCACCTCGAAACTCATAGAGCAGCTGCGTGCCTCGAGGGGTCGGGTTCCTTTGATCTCTAGAGTCGAGTCTGTGGCATGCGGCGAATCGATATGACGTAAGTGAAGCAACAGCCCTCCATCACGCTTTGGACAGCGGAATCAATGGAACTCCAGCCTTTCCCGTTCGTCGCAATCAGGGCATCACAAAACGTAAGCGCCTGTGCGAGGTAAGCATCGTTTCATCTACTCTCTTTCTTATCCCTACTCAAGATCAATGCGACGGCCCGATTTCTTGCACCCACATTCGTAACCACCTGACGCACCAATGTCGCGAACACGAACCATCGACATCGACTACGACGATTTACCCCAGCTCCGAGAGCGGGAGCTTGGATACGTCCGCAACCACGACTCAGACACCGATCGCGGACAACGTCGTGACCGTAACGAAGAGTACGAATACCGCCGACGACGCTACGTTGTCGAAGATGACCTCCCGAGATCGCGCCGACAAGACTACGATCGCCGAGATGAGCAGCAATTAGTACCATACAATAGAAACAGAGACACCGATGTCGTCGCATACGATCGCAGACAAGCACAAAGTGGTTACGATAGGGCAAGAGATGTTTACAATGGTAGGCGAGACTATGACGATGGTAAGAGTAGGAGAAGCTACGACGATAGCAGGAGCAGGAGGGATTACAGCGAACGAGGCTCATCGCGTTCGAGGCGAGATCGCAGAAGAGACCGGCGCCGTGACGATCGCGATGATGAACGTTCTGGAGACGACGGCGCGAACAGTGCTGATGAAGGATTGATGTTTTATTCCGGCAAAAGAAGAGGAGATGGCAATTTCCTGGAGAAGAACTTTGATTCGTCGTATGAGGGCATCACGGCTGCCATCGCCGGTGGCCTGATTGGTGGTATGACGGCCCGTAGGTTTGGTGGGGAAGAGAACAACAAGGCCAAGGTGCTTGCTGGCACCGCCATTGGAGCCGCTGCGCTGAATGCCGGTGAGAATTGGTATAGAATCTTCACAGAAGAGCGAGCCGAACGGAAAGCTGAGAAGAAGGAAAGGCGACGGAATGACCGGCGGGATTAGGCGTACTGCGGCAGCTCTTAGGTACTTATGAACAACTTATAAGTTGTTCCTATGCGAAGCCAGACGGAAGAAGCAGTACGTTGACTTATTGTTGGTTCTCCATTTCATCCCTCCTCAGGTGTTGCACTCGGTGTGACCCCAGCGGCAGTCCAGTAAACTTCCAGTGCCGTAAAAATCAGCTGGGCGTAATATAGCCATGCTTTTGGCCTACTGGCAGAGTTTGAGACCAGCAGTGCCCGAACGGCGTTTGAGGCGACGGCATCTCTCTATCATATGCCGCCACAGATTCACGCCATACTGCAACGTTTGTGAGCATCACTTCGCAGGCTTCGCAGGCTTCGCAGAGTCGACAGTGACTATGCAGAGGACGAAGCAATGGTAATATGAAATTTTACAGATGTCGCGTTTTACAGAGTGAATGAAGTACGTACACGTAACTCCCCCCAAGACAGTGCCAAGAACAAGTCCGCCGCCTGGGGGACTTCCCGCGGTGTGTTTGATGTTCCATTTCTTCCACGTCTGAAGTGCACATCACCCTCTTATCATTGTTCTATGCGCTCACGTCTATTGTCATTTGTGAACCTTGAGCATGGGCCCCCGGGTGTGTCCCCAGTGATTGCTCGCTTACGCAAGCGCGTCGAGAGACTTCTCCAAGGTCTATAGCCGACATGAGGCTTTTGCTTCACAACGCTCTTCCCGATGCGCCGTTACCAACTACTCATGCTCTGAACACGCGAGATTGCCTCACGAATGTTACACATCATGCTGTGAAGCGTCGAAGATCAATTTGCGTAGGAGGGGTGCTATCTTTACTTGCTGAATCTTTGATCTTATTGCGTCTTTCGTTCCATCTTTCATTCTTCACCGCGCGGCTTCCCGTATTTTGACTTTTCCCGGCAGGTTCCCCTTGCGAACGAACGTATCACATCTGTCTTCTAGACCCTGGATCGCAAACCTTATGGCACAATGTCGCTTGTGGACTCCCAGGCGCTCAGATCACCTGCTCTTCTGCACGCTTATCTCAATTGCCGCCGTTGTCGAACATTGCAAAAGAGTTCTGCACCTTGCCCGATCGGTCGAACTCCCGAAGAGTTATATCGAGCTTTCGCTACAACGTTCCAGTCTCTGGCCATCGTTTGAGCAACCTTCACTTCTCGGCAAGTGATGCCTACCTTGATGCCCGGGGTTATGCCTATCGTCCTGTTATGATAACCGGGGCTATACCATAACCAAGGCAATAACCGTGCTCCTCGGGTATCACCATCTGGCTCCAGAACACCACTTGCGGTTTCGCGAACGATGGATATAATACATGACCCCGTGGAGACCCCACGTTTTCAAGACACAGCCCCGGATTGAACACAGGACCGGTTGACTGGATACACGACCCCTTCATCTATAACTATACCCACCCTAGTCTTGTCACACGTCTTTGGGTTCTCCTATCACACCATGTCTCAACCGACCAAGACTGACACGATGCACACCGAGAGAGTTGAAGAGCCTGACAGTCAAGATGCCCACCCGAAAGTGGCCATGTCGACCATGTTGGCAGTCTTTGTGAGGACCGAAGCTACCATTCACAAATCATATCGCTGACTTCCATATCCAGTTCCTAGGTCTTTCATATGTTCCAGCTATTGCAACAGGTTTCGTCATGCCTTCACAAGTCATCGCACAGATTGGCATGTCCTTAGACGGTCTGGAGAACATTGCTTGGATTCCAGGTGGCTGGGCTATCGGCTCTGCTGTCTCTTTCGCCGTCGCTGGTGCTCTGAGTGATATCTTTGGACGTCGATGGGTTGTCATGTTTGGTCAAGCCCTCACCTTGATCGGTGCTGTAAGTCTATACGCGAGCGGGACTCGGTCTGAGCTGACATACAATAGATTGTCGCTTCCACCGCGCACGTCGTTGCTATTGTCGGTGCTGGCAGCACTCTGATCGGATTCGGTGCCGGCTGTATTCTGGTCTCATATGCAGGTATCGCCGAGTTGCTCCCCAACAAGTATCGGTACGTATATATATTTGAGTTGTTTGCGGTATGACCCATCTAACACAGAGCAGTGGTATAGGTCTAGCATGGACAGAGCTCTGTATTACCATCCCATGGGGTGTTGGCAGTGGCTATTTCGCAACCCAACTATACCTCAGGGCTACCTGGAGATGGTGTTACTACATCAGCATTATCTATGCTGTAGTCGTCTTGGTTGGCACCTACTTTTCCTACTATCCACCTTCTCACCCACAAGGAGACTACGAACGATCAAGATGGCAAGAATTCAAGCAGCTGGACTTTATCGGACTCGGTCTTTTCACTGCTGGCCTTGTCGTGTTCCTTGTCGGCATCACCTATCTCGGAAGGTCTACCTATTCCGTACCAATGGTTGCATCGACCATCACTGTGGGCGGTATCGTCTTTGCCTCGGCCTTCATCTACGACTTCACCTTGGCCAAAAACCCCATCTTTCCTCTGCACCTCTTCCGCATGTTCAGAGAGTTCTCCGTCTTCCTCATCATCTTGTTTGTCTGTGGTATGATCTGGCAAGCCATGATCGCCCTGGCAAGTCAAGGCAGTCTTTACATGTTCACCAACAACCTCACCGAGATTGGCATAATCACCATCCCTGGTAACATTTCAGGTGTCATTGGCGGTTGGATTCTGCCAAGTTTGGTTCACAAGATCAAGCACGTCAAATACCAGGTCATCGCCGCTGTCCTCATCCAGACCGCCTTTACAGCCTCGTACGCTGGTGTCGTCCCCAACAATAAGATCGGCTACATGATTCTGCCCATGTTTGGACAATCAGCCTTCACTTGGATGACGATCCTGTCCCTTGTGACCTCGGGACTCTTCGTGCCTCCAGAGGAATTAGGTACCGTAGCTGGTCTCCTCGGTACTTTCCGCAGCGCAGGAGGATCCGTTGGCAATGCAGTCTTCGCTACTATCCTCGCTTCTTCTGTCAACAAGCATCTGGCCAACAACATCGCAGCAGCCGCCATTCCCCTTGGCTTCAACCCAGCAAACCTCGGCGCCCTCATTCCTGCTGTTGTTGAGAATGCAGTAGGCGTTCCGTTCGTTTTCAAGGGTGTTCCTGGTATTACTACCGCGGTCGAGGAGGCCACTGCGCTCGCCTTCAAGAACACCTACGCCGACGCTTTCAAGCTCGTCTACTATTGCACCATCCCATTCGGTATCATCGCATTGGTTGCAGCCTTCTTCGTCCGCGACCCAAGCCACCTCATGAACAATCACGTCGCTGTGCACCAGGAGAGAATGGTGCTCGAGGACAGAAAGCAAAGGGAGATTGGGGAGGATGGCATCAAGGTGCCAGCATGAATATCAAGAGATATGAATACACAAGGATTGGTCCCCTGTTAAAGGATGATGGATATGGTTATACTTCGTTTCATGATAAATTCTATTCACGTCGCCCTTTTTCCTTGCCGACCAAACTTCGCGCCGTAGGACACAGCCATATTCGCGGCCATTCATCCTCGTTTTTGGCATGCACATCCAGCAGATTGTCTATCGCTTTGATCACCGTTCGATTCGAGGTGATTGTCGAGTAGCCAGTAGCCCAACCGAGGAAAAAGACAGACTGGTTAAATGGTGTGAGGCTGTTGCGTAAAATGTCGGTTATCGGTGGGAGCGCATCCTCTGGCTGAGCCATCACCTTGACCGGAAGATGGAGGGCAGACGGGACCTCGAATTTAGACCACTCTTGCAATTCGGATCGGATCTGCTCTTCGGGCTTGTCCTCGTCTCCGAGGAATAGCGCGGTCCTGACCAGCTCGCCAGGGGTGCCAATGGTGGCGACGATCTCTCTCATGCGTCGTGCGGCGTCTGCAGAACATACTAATTTATGACCGCATACAACTGGGTATATGGTGGTTGGAAGGAGGTTATCCTTGTCTTCCATTTCCACCTGTCGATGAAGCGCTCGATGAAACCATGGCTCAGCTGCGACAGCGCAGTGAGAAAAGTCCGAGACCAGCGCAAGTAGAATGGTGCAATCAATGTTGAGCGTTTCAGTAAGGCCCTTGAGATGGTCGGTCAGAATGGTGTCGATACATGAGTCCAGTGGTCGTGGAATGATACTGTTCGGGTCGCATTCGATCTGGATATTCAGAGCTCGTAACCGTGCTAAGATGGTATCAATCTCGGGCTCTTGCCCTTCGATAATCTTTGGTAGAAGCAGCCGAATGCGAGGGTGTTTTGTGCGAATACGGACTTCCTTCGAGGCCTCGGCCAGACTCTCAGCCATGCGCACGAGTGGTATACCGCTATTAGCATCGTCACTGGCGTCGCTGTCTTCGTCGCTGGAACCACCCCATCCCTCTCTTGCTTTGTCCATCAACATGCGGTGGTTCGTGACCAAGGACACCTTGATCCATTCCAGACCATCACTTGTGACGATATCGACCAATGCTTTTCCGGCTCGCACGTTTACGTTTCTCTGTCCTCTGCCCTTTTTCGACCGCTGACCACGTTTGATGCCTCCCTTTTCAACGACATCGCCGTAATAGAAGCGCTTCTGAAGGGCCTGAAGACCGGTCGAGGATTTGGCCGCGTTCCAGATGGCCTCTAAAAACGGAAGATTGGAGGAGGCGATGTAGTGTTTGGGGGTTCGATCTTCGTCGTCGCTGTCTTCGGGTTGTTGCGCAACTTCTTGCTCACGCTTCGCAAGGCGCTCTAGATGCTGGAGCTCGGACTTGACCACACCACGATAATGGCTGATCTCGACAGACTGTTCCCTTCGCTCTTTCTTGAGGTGATCTCGGAATCGTTCCAGCTCAGACCACAGAGCGTGACATCGGCTTAGCAGCTCGACGACTGAGTGACCGGCATTAGGACTTGGACTTTCGTCATGGTTGTCAGTGGGACGAAGATTTGGCATGTAACTGGTGATTTCTGTGTGTTTGAGCCGGGTAACTAGAGTGTTGACGAGCTACACGTTCATGGAAATTATCGACAGTGGTTGAAAGTGTGTTGTCGTGGGGGTACAAAGTTGGCAACCAACAAGCTTTCGAAGAAAGTAGGTGTTCGATCGCGACAACTCTACATGTCAGATACTCTCAGGCAATCGATGAACGATCAGAAAACCTCGGGAGACGCAACGGATATCGTATGCTACATGCGCCCAACTACGTATTTGTAGGCAACTCTTTAGGCGGTCAAGAATGAAAGAGGGAACACACGCATTCATCGGCTTTTACTGTAACGAGACTTTGCGAAAGGTAGCACTTGGGAAAAGAGCATCACTTGTGGCTCGCAATTTTGAGGTATTGAATTTAGGTATGGGAACAACATATATACAGTGCTAAAAGCAGAGCATTCCCATCAAAAGTATGTAAAAGACTGCAGCATGCCAGGCACGTGAGCAGGTGAAATGGAGGAGGTGGGGTAGGGATCAGCGGCCGAGACAAAGACGCTTAAGCAGCGACCGGGTAGAGACCGCTCCAGGAGCAGCCTCTTCCCATCTGGTTTGGAGCACCAAAGTACAGGAAGCCGTCGTTGTTGCAGGTGCCGGCAAAGACATTGCCGCCGGTGTTGGAGCACTGAACCAAGCCGTCCTTGATGTAGCAAGCGGCCGGGTCAACACCGATGACAAGCGGGAGGAAGCCAAGCTTCTGCCACGCGCCGCCCTTGAAAGGAACGGATGCCTTGTAACCACTGAGGAGCCAGAGGCTAGGGTTTTGCTCGGTCAAGAAACCGTTCGAGTCGATGTTGAAGACGGTGGCAGCGTTCTTGTTGTTGGTGAAGGTGACTCTGCCGCCAGACCAGAAGTTGACCTGAGCGTACATGTTTTTTGCGGACTGCGAAGGACCGACCTGCATGTAAAAGGCAGTTGGAGCGGCAGAGGTGGTGCTAGAGGTCTGACTTGACGAGGTGGATGTGGTGCTAGCCTTGGTGGAGGTAGCAAAGGTGGTTGGGGCTGGGGTGGATGTGGTGGAGGAGGTGCTCATCTTTGAGGAAGTGGTAGACGAGATGGTGGAAGCTGGGGAAGATGAGGTGGTGGAAGGGATGGTGGAGCTTGGTGAAGATGAGGTGGTAGAGCTGGTGACTGAGGAAACGGAGGAAACGGAGGAAGAAGAAGTGACATAATTCTGACCAGCCGCAGGGGCGGTAAGGGAGGCAGAAGTAGTCGTGGCAGGGGAGGAAGAAGAAAGCGTGGAGGAAGTGGTAGCGGCGGCAACGGAGCTAGACACAGTGCCGGTGTAGTACTGTGGGACGTAGGCAAAGTCGTAACCAGATGCATAGACTGGCTGGATGGAAACACCGTTCAAAGTCTTGAAGTAGCAGACGGAGTTGTAGTAGGTGAAGGCCTGGCAGCCAGAGTAAGCCGAGCACAAACCGAAACAGTTGTAGAAGCTGCTAGAAGCGGCACTTCCAATGTCGCCAGTGTTGAGCTCGTGGGAGCAGTCGAGGGTGAAGGTGGTACCGTTGGAGGTGTAGGCAGAGTTGACCGAGGCCATCTGACCGCAAGACATGTCAGAGGTGTATGGAGCGTCGGAGGCAGGGGCAGCAGCAGCAGAGCTTGAAGAGGTAACAGCAGAGCTTGAAGATGTCACAGCAGAGCTTGACGAGGCAACAGAAGAGCTTGAAGCCGAGCTGGTGGAGCTGACAGAGTAGGCAGCAGCGTCAAAGCTGGTGGAGTAGTAAGCCTGGGTGGCCGGGGCAGTGGAGGCTTGAGCAGAACCATAGGTCGGGCGGGCAATGCTGACAGTGGTCTGAGCGGAAGATGACGAAGAAGAAGAGCTGGTCTGGGCGACAGTAGAAGTGGAAGCGGCTGGAGAGGCAGAGGAGGAAGAAGATGACGACGACGACGACGAAGAGACGCTCGAGGTAGTAGCGGCACTGTTAGCGTCCGAGACGCGGACGGCGGCGACATAGTTCGTTCCAGCAGAGGTAGGGGTGCCGAAGTCGGTCTTGAGCCAGCAGGTACCGGAGCCAACACCGTTATTACCACCAACGTAGGTGAATGCTGAGCAGCCTGAAGTGGTGTCACAGATGGTCATGCAGTCGGTGAAGGAGGAGGAAGCCTGGGCGTTGGAGAAGGAACCCTGGGTAGAGTCGGAGCTGTAGTAGACAGTCCAGACGGAGTTGTCAGATGCAGTGACCTGAGCCATGGCGGCGGACTGAGTAGCAGTAGCAGCAGAAGCTTGGGAAGCGCTGATGGAAGCAGCAGCGGATGGACTGACGTAACCGTTGGATCCGGCGACGACGACGTAGAATTCGGCTTGCTCGTTTCCATAGTTGTTGGCGTTGTCCAGAGAAACGAGACCACCCCACCAGACACACTTGACGCGAGTAAGAGATGGAGGGTTAGGGCAAGCATTGGCATCTGGAGCAAGGGTTGGGTCACGCTCAAAGTAGATGTTGAAGGAAGCACAGCCATTGATGCTGCTGCATTGGCTACCGCAAGACTGAACGTCGTAGGTATCGAGGAAGGTGAAACCCATGTAGTTGTCAGCGGAGTTGGCAGCAAGAATGTTGCTGAAGACCTGGTTGTAGCCAGATGGGGTCACGGCGGAAGAGGAGACGTTGGAGTAGTACGAGTCGTTCTGGAAGTCCTCAGGGGTGTCTGGAGTAGTGGTGTGGTTGATGCCGGTTGGCTGAGCGACACAGACATCGTCGCGCTTGCGAAGAGCGGCGGCAGTGGCGGTGACTGAAGACGCGGTCAGAGTTTGCGCGGTGAGAGGAGGTTGCCAGTTGGCGGTCTTGTACACACCCATAGGAGGACCAGTAGGCTCGGTGGTCAGGTCGCGCTTCTGGACAGCGGCGGTGGTCAAGACGACATCGGTTCTCGTGGTGGCAGTGAGAGGAGCCTGAGTGTTGGCGGTCTTGTAGACGCCCATAGGAGGGCCAGTAAGGAGAGTGGCAGTGTCTTGGGCCATGGCGAGGCCGGCGACCGCGGCAAGGGCGATGAAGCTGCGCATGTTGATGATGGTGGTGGTGGTAATTCTGTAATGAGTGTATAGGGTTGGCAAGGGAATGAGTGAATCAGAAGGGGTGAATGAATGACAATTGGAAGACCAATTAAACCCACGAGAAGCGCGATGAGAAAAACACAATACCTAGCTGAGGACGAAGAGTCGTCTTTTGTATACTCGTGGAGGTACAAGCAGTCAGACAGTCCCACCTCACAAACCGATAGACCAACAGGCTTTTGGCTTGGTATACGAGATGTACTGTGGAAGTTGCGAGATCTGAAGAGACGGCAAGACATGAACTTGGCAAGTTTTCCATGTTCAGGCAGATTTCGCTTGCGAAGCTGAGCGTTTCGGCATTCATCAAACGTCTTTAACGAAGACGGCCGTTAGGCGGCTGTATCGTGAGCGCCGAACTGAGGGAAGCTGAAGTTTCGTGAGGAGTTGATGGCGTGCGGTGAGACGATGGGAGTGTAGGAGCCCAGATTCATTCGAATCTCGAGACGATACCATGGTTGCAAGACGGGTCGCTGATAATGCAATTCATGAGAGTCTTCGAAGAATAATGATTAGAAAGTAATAAATGAGGTTGAAGATGAATCTGGTATGCGGCAAGCGCGGCCGGCCTGATTCCGGTGATCAAGCGCCGACCGCCGACGTCACTTCAACGGTTCGCACGAAACTGCAGTGAATACTACTACATGTATGTACGGTACTGCTGTACTATAGCAGCATAGTACTTCGTTACTATTGCTGCCAGGATTCTTACCATGTTCGCCGTTTCCTTTGTCTCGGAGCCTCTTATCTGCCCTATGACGTGCCAAGAAGAGCGTTTATCGATATACCAAGATTACAGGCGTGAAAGCGAAAAGGTGCGAGGATCTGAGTCAAACAGCACTGCTTGAATATGATCTTCTTGACTCAGTCAAGATGCAACAATGATGACGATAAACTGAGTCTCTTACCTCACGGAGCAGAATGCTGACAGCGATGCCAGTAACAATTTTCTGAGCTCACTGCGACGCTGCAAGGACAGTGATCTAAGAAAGGACGATGTGAACAGTCTCTTACTCTACCTGAACAAACGATCACTCGTCCCTGGCGGGAGGCTGTCCGCTGTCGTGACCCGTGAGTCAACTTGTGGGACCTTTCGAGTTGAGAGCGCAAGGCTGCCACCGCCGAGCCAAGGCTGCCAAGCGATATTGTCGATGGCAGACAACTGACTCATGTGCCGCTCATGAGCGATGGCAGCGACCCTTTTCCACGATTCAGTGTTGCGATATCACCGTTGTGGAACGTTGAATCTGATAGAGCCAACGGTCCGTATCAGAGTCAGCGAGGATAGAAAGCGTCGGCAACAAACATCGTGGGTCTGATCGGTGCCATGTGTGCGCATCGACCAACATGTGCTTGGCACCACCTGCGAGCCTGTCCTATGATTTTGACCATTTCACGGCATGCAGTCGTTCTTGGTAGAGCCAAGTCCACTGACCGACGATTGAAAGATACACCAACGAGACAACCTGAACGCTTCAAGCACTTTGTATGCCAGGATGTTCGGAGCCGAGCTCTGCTGCCCCTTGTTGGACATCGCCAACCCTTGCTGATATAGTCGCTAGTCGGATCGCGCCGGTACAAATGGAGTCGCTCATATCACGCACGCGACATCCACGCGACCTTTACCCGTTCTGGATCTTGCATTGTCGGCAGAACACCGGCAGGCGGCATAAAGGAAGATGTCCAGACGGAAGCTTTTGTTATTACGGCCGACTTGATAATCTGCGAACCACGGTAGTATTCGCCTCCGTCGAGCTGCCGGATTCATATCGTATCTTGCAGTATTCCCCATTATCAAAAGGCGAGACCACCATCTTGTTTACCCTCTTCAGTTGATACGACAATCAAGAACAGGCGTTCACCGAGACACGAGATTATGGGAAAGTCGGTCTTCCACATCTCCAGTTGTTCACCAAACCTTCGCGCGAGGCCCGTAGGTCGCCTGACCCAACCAGCGGTTGAACTCACATCCGGTGTGCTGGTCTGATCCCGCGAGTATCCACCGTCCTCCCCGCGCTCTGCGCTCCTCCGCGTGCCCCCCACGATACTTCACGCGGAGTTGGGGGCGGAGAACGCGAGCCAAGAACGCCAAAAGGACTCCCAAGAAATACCAAGGCCCGCTATCTAACGTATTCTTTCTGGGCCACGATCCAAACCGCAGCCACTTTGCTTTTCCTCTGTCTTCATTGGTCCATTGTAAGCTCAAACGCCGACACGGACCTGGCGCAACCGAGTCTTTCCCGTCTTGTCCTCATATTTCGACTTCTCCGAGCGGACAATGACCGGTGTGGGCAGCAGAGCTCTTGTTTCGACCACTCAGCGGGAATCAAGTAACGCAGGGCGTGTCTTGGTCGCGGGGCATGACCGGTATCCCCAGTCTGGGGCAGATGAGCGGCCTTTGATCATGGTAGGTCAGACACGAGGAGGAGGTAAGATATAAGTTCCGCTCCATGTCTGTCGGTTTTCCGATCTTTTTCATTGTCGCTTGTGCTCTCTTCTCGTCTCTTGTCATTTCTTGTCTTCCACTAGGGTGCCTTGGTATTATCTCTTCCTCACTTCTATCCTCATTTCTCCCCATCAAGATGGGTGGCGGCGGCGGCAAGCCTCTGAACATCTTCAAGCTCAACTTGGGCGATGACCCCAAGGAGGTGCTCAACTGGAAACTATGGTTCGCTGTTTTCTCCTTTGGTATCATGGGAGCTGCTCGTGGCATCGATGAGGGTCTGATCTCCGGCACTTTCAATACCAAACAGTTTCAGAACTCCCTCGGCCTGAAAAGCCTCGATCCAGTCGACTATGCCAATGTCAAGGGCAACATCTCGGCCATGGTACAGATCGGCAGTGTTGCCGGTGCTCTCCTCGCTTTCCTGGTCGCTGACCGTATTGGTCGTCTCTGGGCTACGAGGCAATTATGTGCTCTATGGATCATTGGCATCGTTATCTTCATGGCCAACAACGGCAATCTGGCACTGGTCTACCTTGGCAGATTCATTGCTGGTATCGGTATCGGTGAAACCACTGTCATCGCCCCGGTCTACATTTCGGAAATCGCTCCACGCAGTGTACGCGGTCTCTGCACCTGCGTATTTGCCGGTTCCGTCTACATTGGTATCATGATTGCGTACTTTGCCACCTGGGGCAGCTCTCTTCACATCAACCAGAACACCGCCGCTTCATGGCTTGTGCCTACCTCGATCCACCTTATGTTCGCTGGAATCATCATCGCCTTGTCCTTCTTCAACTACGAATCACCTCGCTACTTGGTCAAGCAGGGCAAGGTCGAGCTGGCCCTTGCCAACCTGTCTCGCATTCGCAATCTGCCACAAGATCACCCGATTGTTCAAGGAGAAATCCGTGACATCCAGCACCAGCTCGAGGAAGAGCAGGAGGCTACCATGGGCGCAGGAGTTTTCGGATTATTCAAAGAAATGTTCTTGATCCCAAAGAATGCCTACAGACTTTACCTCGGTCTCGGCGTGCAACTCCTCTCCCAATGGAGTGGTGCAGGCAGTATCACCATTTACGCCGCTGATTTCTTCGCTCTTCTCGGAACCAAAGGACAGAACGAGAAGCTTTTTGCGACCGCCATCTTCGGTGTCGTCAAGTTTGTTGCTGCCATTATGTGCGCTTTCTTCCTGGTCGACGTCATTGGTCGCAAGCGGTCTTTGTCCATCGGTATCGCTCTTCAGGGATTTTCCATGGCCTACATTGCCGCCTTCCTCACCGCCGTTCCGGACCTCGAGGAGAAGGGCTTCAAGTTCACCCCCAGCCAGAAACACGCATCTGTTGGCGCAATCGTGTGTATTTACCTCAGTGGCTTTGGCTGGGCAATGGGCTGTAAGTCGCACCATAACCAATGTTCGTGTCACGTACTAATGGAGGACAGGGAACTCAATTCAGTACCTCCTTTCGGCTGAAATCTACCCGCTCCGCATTCGCGCTATGAGCAGCTCTCTGGTCCAGTGCTTCCACTTTGGTAAGTTGACTCGATTACGACCGTTGCTTTGAATACAGCTAACCATATTCAGTTAACCAATATGGAAACAGCAAAGCCGTCCCAAGTATGCTCTTGCCGACCAGCGAAGGCGGAGTGAGTCCTATGGGGACCTTCTGGATCTTCTTCGTCATCACCGCTATTGGACTCGTATGGGTTTGGGTCACCATTCCAGAGACATCTGGTCTATCACTCGAACAGATGGACTACCTGTTCAGCCTGCCATGGTACAAGATTGGTATCAGTGGACGCAAGCATGCCGAGGTCGAGATGCAGTTCGCGCGGGAGAGGGAATTGGACGAGAAGCAAGAGCCAGTGCAGATCGAATATGCTACCAAGGCATAGATCTGTTATCACGATTACATGTATCTTCTCAGGCGCACAATCTACCGCGCCAGATCCTCCAAGCACATCTTCAGATCCAGATCTCATCTCCAATCGTGATCTTAATCTTGTCATTCCAATGATCAGCTTTGCCACCGTGCCACGTCGATATTGTCGGCAACTGTAGGTGGCCGCTGGTCTAGCCGTCCAGGCGAGATCATGCGACCACATCGCAGGCGGATGTCGCACGCGGGCCAAGCCAGGAACCATTCAGTAGTGACAAGCAAGTCGAGGCGTGAAGGATCGTCAGCTGTAAGTAAATGTTGTAAAGTGGAGTAACGATCAGGGTATAATGCGTGCCATGCAGCCCCGCACCTTGAACCTCGGAGAGTTTCGCGTAGCTTTCCCTCACACCTTGCTTACAATTTCGCATGAGTTTTCAGTACACCATTACACTCTTCACAAGGCTGCTTCAAGAGCTTGGGGCTGAGTCGCTGAATTACCAGCAAACGCAGTGTCGAAGAGTGTCTTCCAGGAATGGTCACGACCGCGGTGGAACGGGTCTTGTTGAAAATCCAGTACATGTATAAAGCTCTTTTTTGACCTCGAGCTACATAGTTTATCCGACGATTCCAACGCGAGCCGTTATGGCGGATCTTAGCGGTCATGCAACCCAAAAACCTGCAGATACAGGTCGGTCGCACGCATCTATACGAGTTTTCCTTTGCCCGTCATTGGTCAGTAACGACCTATCAAGGTTGTACTTGAGTACGGTGGCTACGGGGCATGCGACCAAGAAAGAAGCAAATACAAGTACTGTAGTACCATCAGTACACCATCTATCAATTCCTCGCCCACTGAGCTCGGTGCTCGAACCATGGATCCTGTTTTCAGTGGCCGACACCGACAGGGATCTACAGCTGGAATGGACATGCGCCCAACCAGAAGGCGCTTTCTAGTGGAGGTCGCACCACATTCCCTTGTCTCCACAACCGCAGCTGCATTCGCTTGAGCCCTTGGACTGGCAGGGATGATCAACTGCCAATCCAACATTTTGCATGACTTCAGACGCTGCATGACCCGATCTCTCAGCCGGATCACAGCACTTATGGTGCCCAGCCTGTTGGTATCCAGCTATGTCTCCATACGAATCCTTTCCGCTGGGACCGCAAGCCAGGCAAGACTATCGAAACTTGACTGATATTGCAGCTGCATTCATCAGTTCAATCCGAGGCATTTCGTACACTCGATGGAAGATGCGAATGCATAAAAGGTAAGCTATATCCAGGTACGGTAACTATTGTGAACTTCCTTTTCTACCGTCGGACATTTCACCTGCATTTCGCCATGTGGTCTACAGGGTTTATTGCCTGCGTTTTTGCGCCGGCCGCCATGGCCTGGTCTTCATCCTCTCCTGCTTGGAAATGGTCACCACCGTCTGCTCCGCCAGGCAGAGCGAGACTTTCGCAAGAGGCCACGAATGGTCTGACTCTTATCCGATCAACATATCGAGGCAGTTGACTAACATCTCCCAGGCCAGAGTCAATGGGGCACCCCCAACATATCAGCCATGGCTCCGTACCTGAGCGGACCGATGCCTGGAGGATACAATGTGCCATGGGGCGGGAGGACTTGCAACAACACCAACCCCTACAACATTAATGAGATTCCCGATACTGGTACGTTTTATTCTCCGCTTGAGATGGCCATTATTGACACTGTCAGGCGTCACTCGTCGCTATGATTGGACAGTAACAAACACTACCATGGCCCCGGATGGAGTCAGCCTTCAAATGCTGGTTGTTAACGATCAATTGTAAGTAGGCGGTAGCTCATTTGAAGACACTACTGACGCTTTCATAGCCCTGGACCACTCATCGAGGCAAACTGGGGCGACTGGATTGAGGTATCCGTCACCAACAACCTCCCCACTCAAGGTACTGCCATCCATTGGCACGGCTTTTTGCAGACAGGCACTCCGTGGTTCGATGGTACACCAGGAATCACTCAGTGCCCTATCGTCCCAGGCTGCACCTTTGTGTACCGCTTTCGTGCCGAGCTTTACGGCGTCAGTTGGTGGCACGCTGTAGGTTGGCTCACATATACATCGACAACATATACTGATTTCAAGTAGCACCAAACCGGTCAATACATGAACGGACTTGCTGGTCCGATGCTCATCCACGGTCCAAAGACACAAGATTATGATATCGACCTCGGCCCAGTCATGCTGTCAGACTGGTTCCACGGTTACTACGAAGATCTGATTGAACAAGTCTTCGTCGCAACTGAGTTTGGTCCAATCTTTCCACCAATGGCTGACAATATGGTACAACACCATCCTCTATATGTTTCAATGCTTGTTTACTGACTTTCACGTAGCTCATCCAAGGCAAATCAAACTTTCCTTGTGCTAACACGACTTTGCCATGCACACCAGACGCTGGACTTGCACAATTCAAATTCCAGTCTGGCAAGAAGCATCTCCTGCGTTTGGTCAACCATGCTGCAGAAGCCATCATCTTCTTCAGTATTGACAATCACAATCTTACCGTCATTTCCAACGATTTCGTCGCCGTGGAGCCATACCAGACCGACCTTGTCATCCTTGCAGTCGGGCAGCGAACTGAGATCATCGTCGAGGCGAATGGAAGCCCTGACACCGCCGTGTGGATGCGTATAACTGAAGGACCATGTAAGCCGACCCTGATGTGTATGATTGTGCTAGAATTGCGCTAATACTTGGTGAAGCTGGTCTGGGACCAGCGGGACAAACCGGTTGTAGCTTGAATACCGGTGTCATGCCGTCGACCGAGGCTGCCATCTACTACGAAAGTGCAGATACCTCGATGATGCCGACGACAGTTTCGACCATTGACCCTTCTCGGTTCCTTTTCCCATTCGCTTGCGCGAATCAGCCACTGGCGCTCACTGTTCCCCAGCCTGCCATGCCAGTCAAGGACCCAGACGTCACACTAAATTTCGTCATGACTGGTGGCGAGAATGCAACAAACGACTTCGTATGGTGGATGAACAACCAGACCTTCTTTGCTGACTGGACCAATCCAACCCTGTACGTTATTTGCAGCGTGGAAAGTGCGCCGTGGCTGACTTTGATATAGGCTAGAGGCAAAGGTCAACAACCTCGACTTCCCAGCGGAGCGAGCAGTCTACAACATGGGCACAAACACATCGGTCCGCATTGTCATGAACAGTGTCGGTTTCCCGGCATCGCACCCGATGCACATCCATGGACATAACATGCAGATCCTCGCGGAAGGCCTGGGCACTTGGAACGGATCGATTGTCAACCCTAGCAACCCGCAAAGAAGAGATACGCAGCTGATCCAGCCAAACGGATACCTCGTGGTCCAGTTCGATCTCGATAACCCTGGAATGTGGGTATTCCACTGCCACATCGTGTAAGTTACCCAGATTCGTATGAGCAACAGGCATAAGCTGACCAAGGGATAGCTGGCATATTTCGGAGGGTATGGGAATCACCTTCCTGGAACAGACACCGACGTTACAGAACATGTCGTTCCCTGGTACGATTGCTCAGGGTTGCCGTGACTGGTCCACGTGGGCGGGCAAGGACCTCGAACCGCAAATCGACTCTGGTCTATAGATATGATGCCAAGACTCATGTAAATGCATGAATTCTTCGCAACAGTGCTACATCCGTAATGAAGAAATGTCGTGGTAGCTGGGTTGCTGCGCAATCGTTTTCTGTGTAGTTAGTTATTGTTCTAGTAGAGGCAACAATGATGGACCGACAGCAACAGCGGGCCCTTTAACGCAAAATCGGAGCATGACATTGGAGGATAAGACGGACGTGGTGTGTGATCATCGTCAAGACAGAAGTTTTATAGTCCTTTGTTGTATCTTCCCTTTCCATTCGGGTTGTCAAGCAGTACTGGACGTTGTTGGTTCAATTGCCCAGCTGATTTGGTGTCTCAGGATTCAATTCCTCCACTCTGACATGGATGACGTCTTCACCCCGGAAACCCTTCATGATCGATAGACATCAACAAGTCCAAAGTACAGTACCGCTCCGATTGTTACGCATAACTTACACATCTACGATCAGCCATTGACACATACAAACCACAGAACAACCATAATGTCGAACCACCAATCCTTCGTCTATGCCTTGATGCGCACAGACTACCTCGACCGCGATGATGAGGGCCACCAAATGTTCATCTCCGTCCACGGTAACCTCGACGCAGCCAACGAAGCAGCAAAGGAGCACGTGAAGAAGCACAGCTCTGGTCACAATCTCAATGACGCCAACACCAACAATTACACCGCCAAAGACGGTACTACAAGGACGGTGGTCATGGTCAGAGAAGACGACTACCACAGTTTCGAAGTTGAAGTATTCAAGGAGCCCTTGCTTCATGGACATGTCGTACCTGACAGTAGTGCGACCAAGCGAGGTGCTGATGAGGTGGAAAAGGGAGAAGAGACCGAGGAGAAGCCACAGAAGGCAGCGAAGACTAGGAGCAAGGCATAAGGAACAAAAGAAGGAGAGGTTCGGGACCGGACCAAAAGGCGCGCGGGAGTGGTGATACCCAATTCCTAGCTTTCAATTGAGCTGAAGGAGTCGATAACATGGATGCGCTATGTACAGATTGTTCCACCGCTCAATCCAGCTTGCTCATTCTTTCAGTCGGCGCTTGCACTCGTGGTAGCCAAGCACAGCCATGACCAGGCCTGTACTGGGGCTGGATGCGCCATAAGTCAACCGCTGCCTCAGCGCACCGTGCATGGCTTTGACCCAGGCTTTGTACTGCGATGACTTCGCTACCTCGCCCTCAGTCACCAATGGTCGTGCTCTTGCCTGACAGATATGATTGATGATGTCGTTGCATCCCTTGGAAATGACGGAGATGCTCTGCCAAAGTCCCTTGATACCTGTATCAGACATGTCGGTTGTGTTTTCGAAGATTTTCTGCAGGTCCGGACTCGACATAAATTCAGCGACGGCTTCGTTCAATGACTCGATATCAACGTTTATGGTGCCATTGGCCTCTTGCTGAGCGGGAGTCGCCGAGCGGCTAAAGAAATATGTGTTTCGATCGATATAGGACGTAACATTTTCGAACGATCCACGATCGATTAGGAGGATACTGCGAATGTAAGTCTGCAGATCTTGAGACCCGATAGTGTTTTCGCTGGAGGTAGTTAGCATGCACTCAACCGTCGCATATCTTCAACGTACATATCCTTCTCAGCGAATCGTGCTTGGACACCTTTGCGCACAATGTCGACGAGCTCAACAAAAGCTGGTGTGGATGCTTCATACTCGGCTGCATCATCAATACGTCGTTTTGCATGGTACTTCTGAAGATACCAGAGCTTGTCGAGTGTGACGATTGTGTTCCCACGGGTGAATTTGAGATCGAACTGGGAAGAGAGTCAGTATAGTCGCGACGTCACATGAAGGACACTCACGGTTTTGGTAAGCTCCTCCAGGTTCATTGCATCATTACGTTGCGGGTTCCGCCAACCAAGAAGCGCGAGGAAGTTGACTAAAGACTCGGACAAGATGCCATGCTTGTCTCGTAATGTGCCAATGTCGGTATCGAAATTGCGTTTTGAGAGCTTGTTCTGCTGTTCGTCGGTAAGCAGACCGACGTGTGCGAACTCCGGCGGCGTCCACCCAAAGGCCTCATATAATGCAACATGTAGCGCCGTCGACGGCATCCACTCTGTGCCTCGTATCACGTGTGTGATTTCCATGCTGTGATCGTCGATGACATTGGCCAGATGATATGTAGGAGTTCCATCGCGCTTTAGGAGGATTACATCGGCAATCGATCCACGTTGCGGAAGGTTCTTCTTCGAGGCGTCAGGCGACACTTTGCCGTATACCAAGTCATTCCATATTGGGTTGGTGGGTGGCTTGCCAAAGCGGACGGCGAATTCTTCCTTCTCAGCTCGCGACTTGGAGTTCTCGGTTGGGATGCTTTGACAATCCGACTGACATCCTCCAGCACTGATCCCGATCTGAGACATGTCGACCTGGGCTGATTGCGTTTGGGTGGTATCGCAGAAGCATCTATATGCAGCTCCGGAGCCCAAAAGTTCCTCGGCATGCTGCTGGTAGAGTTGTGTTCGTGCGGACTGTTTGTTGGTCAGTCCATAGACTGGTACTTCGATTGAGGCATTCGTACTTGGTTATACGGCTCGTGCTGGCCGCCGACTTCCGGCCCTGCTCGTTATTAGTGACGGGTCTCAACTTCCAGCGCGTCTCCATTGTGTCGCACCCTCATCCCAGGTCAGACCGGCCCATTTCAGGTCTTCGCATAGTCGTTGCTGCGCGTCTTTGACCAGCCTTTTCTGCCTCCATCAGCGTGGTCGAAAAGGAACAACATCTGGACTCACTTGATCGGTGTCTTCTACTCGGAGTATGAATTGTCCGCCAGTCTTCTTGGCAAGGAGATGATTGAACAGCGCTGTCCGTAACGAGCCTAGATGTAGATATCCCGTAGGTGAAGGGGCGAACCGAGTACGGGCAGGTTTGGTCGGAAGAAGCTGTCTACTACCATGTCTTTCCGCTCCGTATGAGATTGAGGTGGACGAGAAACTCCGGCTTGAGTTGTATTTTTGCGATCTTGTGGTATTAAATGGTAGTGACTGTCGTGGTCTTTGATGGAATTGACGCCCTACACCAACTGATGATCGCTGGCGACAAGACCAGCACACGAATCCGGTCGAGCGGCTTGTGAACAGATCATGAAAAGCAATTGACATTTGTCGAATACTTCTCGGCTGGATTAATGCATAAGCTGTCCTCTTCACATGACTGACGATGAGTCCAGACTTCATAATATTCTGATTGATGCTATAGTAACCCCGCAAACTCCGGCTTGGCAGGCGGTGTTCGCTCCGCAATGAAGCTCTCCATGACGCCTTGGGCATCGGCCAGGTACCTCGTGCTTGCGAGTAGCACAACCACCTCACGACTCACTAAGGTATCGACCTGCCGGCGTTCTCATTGATCTCGCAGGGAAAAGCCTGCGACCGCCTCGTTTTTCGACTCTCATTACCATATGAACTCTTCGCCAGTCTCCTCTGGAGAATATCGGAACCACCGCTCAACTTTCGGTGACAAGAAGCGTAAACGATCCGGCCACAAGGACACTTCCGGTGACGCCAAATCAACACTATCCTCCCAGCGAAGCATCCAAGAATCCCTTGTGTCATCTGGGAAATCGTCTGTTACTCCTCAGAATCTCACCGACCTATCGCCCAGCAATAAGCGAAGGAAGTCCGACGCTGCCACCTTGGCCACCCCACCATCAACCAAGAAGACATATCTGACTCCGGAAAAAATGTATTCCTTCCCGAGCAAGCAGAGTAGTGGGTCAAATGTGATAGATCTTACCAAGACACCTTCGCCGAAGAACGGCCAGTCTCGCCGGCTTAGCAATGGAGTCAAGCCCATCACTGCCATGAACCCCCACCAAGGAGCAAAGAAACTGGTCGTGAAGAACCTCAAGAAAGAGTCGGCTTGGGATGCGGAGAAATACTTGGATCAAATATGGACACAGATCGACAAAGCTTTGACGGGAATACTCTCTCAAGACCAATCTCCGTTCTCTATGGAGGACTTGTACCGAGGTGTGGAGAACGTCTGCAAACAAGGTCTGGCGAAGAAGGTCTATGAAAGGTTACACGAGAAGTGTCGGCGACATCTGAAAGAGGATGTACTTCCAAAGTTGCAAAAGAAGAGCGCACAAGATAACGTGGCCACGCTCAGCAGTGTCCTTGTTGCGTGGTCAGCTTGGAAATCCCAAGTGGTAAGTCACAGAACAGTGGAGCACGAGCGCATGCTGACACTTTCAGACAATCATCCGTGGCATCTTCTACTACATGGATCGATCTTATCTTCTTCAGCAATCAAAGACTACCTTGCATGACGTCTGTGTGGACCTGTTCCGCGACACCACCTTCAACGACGAGTCACTAAAGTCAAAGGTCGTGGATGGAGCATGCGACTTGATCGCTGGCGATCGTGAGCAGAAGACGAGCGATATGGCTATACTACGCCACGCGGTCAGCATGTTCCACGACCTTGCCACATATACCAGCAGCTACGAGCCTCGACTGCTGGCGGCCTCGCAAACGTACATTGTCAAATGGGCAGAAGAGACAAGCTCCGAGCAGACTCTTCCTGGTTATGTCAAGGCTTCCGATGATTTGATCGCTCGCGAGATGGATCGATGTGAAATGTTCAGCCTTGACGCTTCGACAAAGAGGGACTTGTTGGCGTTGCTGGAAGATCATCTTGTGGAGAGGAAGACGGAGTATCTGACAGCCCAGTCCGGTGTGTCCGAACTCTTGGACAAGAATTCCGCCGACGATCTCGGCCAATTATATTCGTTGTTGCAGCGAAGGCGCTTGGGTCACAAACTCAAGAAACCCTTCAGCAAGTGGGTGGAAGACACTGGCACCAGTATAGTTTTCGACGACAAGGCGTCGGAAGACATGGTCGTGAGGTTGCTTTCTCTCAAGCGGCGACTTGACAATATGTGGAGGACATCGTTTCAAAGAGACGCAGAGCTGGGCCATGGGCTACGTGAGGCATTCGAATCTTTCATCAACAAGACGAAGAAGGGCGACTCGACCTGGGGTACGGACAATTCAAAGACCGGAGAAATGATCGCCAAATATCTGGATATACTGCTACGAGGAGGATCGAAAGCTATTCCGACCGAGTTGACAGTTTCCGGCAAGACCGACCAGGAAGAGGATGACGATCGTGCCATGGACGAAGATACTGAGGTCAACGCCCAACTGGACCAAGTGCTGGACATCTTCAGATTCATCCACGGCAAGGCTGTATTCGAGGCTTTCTACAAGAAAGATCTGGCCAAGCGTCTTTTGATGGGTCGATCAGCGAGCGCGGATGCTGAACGAAGCATGTTGTCGAGGCTAAAGACGGAATGTGGTGGTGGATTCACGCAAAATCTCGAGCAGATGTTCAAGGATATCGAGCTTGGTCGTGAGGAAATGAAGAGTTACAGTAACAGATTGGAGGAGATGCAGACTAAGCCTGGCGGGATCGATATCAACGTCAACGTGCTGGCATCTGCAGCATGGCCGACCTACCCTGATGTGGAAGTTCAGATCCCTGTAGCCGTTGGTGTTGCGGAAACCGAATTTGAGGCACACTACAAGAGCAAGCACGGTGGTAGGAAGCTGACCTGGAAGCACGCGCTTGCGAGCTGTCAAATGAAAGCGTCGTTTCCCAAGGGAGCAAAGGAATTTGTGGTCTCGGCATATCAGGCGATCATCCTCTTGCTTTTCAACGGTTTGTCTCAAGACGAATACCTGACCTATGACTTCATCAAGACCGAGACGCGGCTGCCGGATGTCGAGGTGAAGAGGACACTTCAGTCTCTAGCTTGTGCAAAGCTCAGGCCGCTTCGCAAAGAACCGCAAGGTAAAGAGATTAACGACGACGACAAGTTTACCATCAATTCTTCCTTCTCGCATCCGAAGTATCGCGTCCGGATCAATCAAGTTCAGCTCAAGGAGACCAAACAAGAGAACAAGGAGACTCACGAGCGGGTAGCGGAAGATCGCAACTTTGAATGTCAGGCAGCAGTCGTGAGGATCATGAAGAGTCGAAAGACAATCGGGCACTCGGAGTTGGTGGCCGAGGTGATCAAGGCAACCAGAAGCAGAGGTGTTCTTGCGGTGTCTGATATCAAGAAGAACATCGACCGGTATGTGATAGGTTTTGATTATGGCGCGGATCGCTTTACTGACATGCTACAGATTGATCGAGAAGGACTACATGGAGCGCGAAGAGGGCAACATGTACAATTATGTTGCATGAGAACGTCATGAGACAACGAATCATTTTGAACGACAATGGGCGACATGACTTTGCGCATGGTAACGGCGTCAATTCTAGACGACTGGGTATCTTGGTCCTTGGTAGATTGTAAATATTCACATGAGCTTTTTCATCGCTTGCCGGCCTTTTTCTTTTTCTTTCCTGCTCCCCCTGCCGAAGGCTGTCCTCCTTGTGCCTTGTCCTTGGCGATGTCTGGTTTCGGTGTACTCGTACCATCTGCGTCGTTGTCCGCGGGCTGCACATCGGTCATCACTATGTCTTGACCCGTCAGTATAGTCCCCATTCACCTGTTGAAGGGCACGTGCTCACCTTCTGTTATCGCTGGTAGTGCTGCCATGTGCCTGCCTAGCCGTCCGAGACTTGCGATCAGACGTCCGACTTCTGCCGCTTTGTCCGTCCTGTACTTTAACGTAACTCCTGATTCCGGGTCGTAGGTTTTGAGCTCGAGATACGCTTTTGGTGCTTTCGACGCTGTGTTGTCGCCTTCTCTTGCTGCGGCGTCTCGGGCGGCGTTCGCTTCTGTGGTGCCTTTGCGTTCACGGGCTGCGGCATTACGCGAGCGCTTCTTCGTAATGCGCGGGCTGTCCGGGTTGGGAACTGTGTATTTGGTCGTGATTCTCGTCTGAGGATATTAAGTCAGTTCGCGGGAATGGTGCTCGAGAGAGTCTACGAACTGTGGTCGGTCTTGCTTCTAGCAGCAAAGATGACTGCCGCAGCCATTCTTCGCTCGTAGGGAACAGCGGCATGGTGTAGATTTCTGTCTGCTGTGTCGTCTCGTGCCGGTTCAGTCACGTACATGTAATAATCGATGCGATCAATGGATGTGATGTCGTGTCGGAGTCGGATTTCGAGCGCGGAATCCACCGCGGAACCGTGGGGTAATGTGCTCGCACGTGCCATTTGATACTTCTCCGCCGCTTTTGGCGGGGTCGAGGATTGCTGCTGCTGCTTGTTGCCTTCAGATCCATGGATTACTCATCTATTGAGGCCGCACGTTGTTCAACTCGTTGGAACTGTATCGGTTTCGTCTCCTGATCGTCGCATCGGCTGCTCAGCAGTTTTGTTGACAGCGATGTTACGCGAAGAACCATACATAAAGATACCGGTGAGTCGGTCAAGCAGACTCGGGGAACCTTCCGCCGACGGTCATACGAGAGTCTTGGAAACGTTACTTCGGTTCCGCGTGCAGGTGAAGTATCCATTTCCATTCTCCTAGACCTCAAATATCTCTATACTCCTTCCTGACCTTTGATTCCGGTCGCCGCGATGGATGCGTCCCATGAACTACCAAGTCCACCGCTCCATGACATTCTTCCCCAAGTAATACTCGGTGGTGCTGGCTTCAGCGACCAATTGCACCCGGATCCAGCCAGTCTTCCAGCCCGACAAATTGTCCAAGAAGCATTCAAGCTTGGCTTCAGAGCTTTCGACACCTCTCCGTACTATGGCGACTCCGAACGCATTCTCGGAGACGCTTTCTCCCAACCCGAGATCACACAGCAATTCAAGCGAGAGGATTATCTCATTATGACCAAATGTGGCCGCCTGTCTTCTGATAAGTTCGATTACTCTCCTGAGTGGGTTCGGGAATCTATCGACAGATCTCTGTCCAATTTCAAAACGACATACCTTGACGTTGTCTTCTGCCACGACGCCGAGTTTGTGCCTCAGGCGCAAGTCATGACTGCTTTGTCCACACTTTACGAGTTGGTCGCCGAAGGAAAGGTGCGATATGTCGGCGTATCTGGCTACCCTCTGGAGACTCTCGCCCGCCTCGCTTCGGAATCGAAAAGGGTTCATGGCAGACCGCTTGATCTGATACAAGCTTGGGGTCAGCTCACCCTGCAGAACTCGAGACTGGCGACAGTCGGCTTACCTGCTTTACTCGATAGTGGGGTACGATGCGTGTGTTCCTCGAGTCCTCTGGCTATTGGGCTGTTACGGAAAGAGGGCGTACCAGTTGGCACTCGTGGTGACTGGCATCCAGCACCTCCAGAACTTCGGAAGGCGGCAAGTGTGGCTGCCGATGAGCTGGACCGAAGCGGCGAGAAGCTCTCGACTGTTGCCCTTCGTCATGCCTTGTTTAGATCTTTCGACCTGTCCACGGAATCTGTTCGCGTCAGTACCATTATTGGCATGGGCAATCTAAACGAGCTGCACGACAATTACGCCACTATACAATCCACGTTTGCAACTGACGAAGCTACTAGGCAAGCTCTAGCTGGACCAGAGCGGATGAAATTGCGTAACAGGACAGAATATCTTCATAGTGTAAATTGTGATAGGTATGAGCTGGACTCTGGACTTGTCACGAGTGTACAATCGATATTGGGATCCTGGATGGACTATCCGCTTGGCGATGATCCGACAGTCTAGGAGATGAGCAGTGGAATAATCTGTAGATAGCGCATACATCTTATTGACTCATCCAGCTTAATTGCAAGCTAGGAATTACTGCTCACCTACGCTCACTCTACTACCCACGTCGCTGCTGACTCCGCTACTCACTTCTCATTATTAGTGGATCATCTTCTGTTCACACAACCTTCACTTTTACAATTCCAGCCTTCACTATACACATGAGCGCTCCTCAGGTTTTCTATATTATGAGGGTTCCCGGGTCGGGGCTGGCTTCGCAACGCTAGGGACTTAGTGAAATTCAGACGAACTTCAGAATTCCTAATGTAGCGTAGCGCATGCCAAACTATAGATAACATAGCACTTCTATTAATATTCATATTAGTTAGAAGCTTCTAACTAACATATGATAAATCGCGTAGCTATAAGCTTCTAACAGATTCGAGCTTCTACCTATAATTTATGCTATATACTATATAGAGTATAGCTAAAGAAGCATAGGCTATTACTCTACCTCTTTACCTTAGACTTGTTTAGGGCGCGGCCTCTAGGCGTACAAACTATAGGATATAATAACGTCATATCGCTCTAACACTACATATTTTATAGTATACTAC